>OGDS01000080.1_pt1 | contig 100338 bp, 70 predicted proteins | sample 1570351 | NCBI WGS metagenome assembly OGDS01 (sample SAMEA2581974, study PRJEB24529) | metagenome | biome: Human gut stool | place: China | collected 2011
AAAGAAAAACATTCGTCTTAACTCCTTAACTACATAACTCCTTTACTCCTAAAACAACAATGCATTTGACTTTAACTACTTTAACTACTCTAACTCCTTTAACTACTACAATAAACAATATTTCCCCAATTCCGCCGTTCTATATCTTAAATGGATAAAGACGAAAGTAAAGACAGCTACGGACATGTGCTGAAATATACTGGAATATTCGGCGGCGTGCAGGGACTCAACATCATCATCGGCCTTGTACGCAACAAGATTACTGCCCTGCTGCTCGGCCCTGCCGGCATGGGACTGGCGTCGCTGCTCAACTCTTCGGTCAACTTTATCTCGCAGGCCACCAACCTCGGAATATCCTTCAGTGCGATAAAGCACATATCAGAACTCTACGATCAGGGCGACACAGAAGGCATGGAGCGCTTCATCAGGATTGTCAGGGCATGGAGCCTCGTGGCTGCACTGCTCGGCATACTCGTGTGCATAGCCGCCGGACCGCTGCTCAACAGCCTCGCCTTCTCGTGGGGCGACCACACGCTCCACTTCATGCTGCTCTCGCCTGCCGTGGCGCTGATGGCCATAACGGGCGGCGAGACGGCCATACTGAAGGCCACACGACGGCTAAGGGCGCTCGCCGTGGTGCAGATATGGTCGGTCATAGCCTCGCTGCTGATATCCGTGCCCATATACTGGATGTTCAGATGGACCGGCATCGTGCCCGTGATAATACTCATGGCGCTTGCCACGATGATAATAACGGTGGTGTATTCTTACAGGGCTTATCCGCTGCGGCTCAGCGGAACCAAGGGCCTGCTGGGCGAAGGCATGGAGATGGTAAGGCTGGGCATAGCCTTCATCATGTCGGGCATAATGGCAAGCGGAGCCGAAATGCTGCTGCGCGCGCTGCTCAACGCCGAGGCCGACCTCGACATAGTGGGACTATACAACGCGGGATTCGTGCTTACGATAACCTACTCGGGCATGGTGTTCTCGGCGATGGAGACCGACTACTTTCCGCGCCTGTCGGCCGTCAACCACGACAACCAGGCCATGAAGCTCACGGCCAACCGCCAGATAGAGGTGTCGCTGCTCATCGTGGCACCCATGCTCACGCTGCTCATCGTGGCCCTGCCGCTGGTGGTGCCGATGCTCTACAGCCGCAAGTTCACGCCCGTGGTGCCCATGGCTCAGATAGCCGTCATGTCGATGTATCTCAGGGCCATAACGCTGCCCATAGCCTACATGACGCTCGCCAAGAGCCACTCTAAGGCCTTCTTCGTGCTCGAAACGCTGTCGGCAGCCATGCAGGTGGCAGCCGTGATGGGCGGATACCGCCTGATGGGACTGACGGGCACGGGCGCCGGACTGCTCGCATCGTATCTCTTCGAACTGGCGCTGATATACACCTATGCCCACACACGCTACGCCTACCGCCCCTCGAAAGGCGTATGCACCTATGCCGCCATACATCTGCCGATAGGCATAGCGGCATATCTTTCAACACTTATCGGCAACACTCTGCTGAGCGCCTGTCTCGGCATAATGCTCACCCTGGCGAGCACAGCCGCCTCGCTTTTTATCCTGCACAAAAAGACGTCGCTGTGGAACAGCCTGACAGAACGGCTGAAAAAACTGCGCAGGAGATAGGCACATCAGAAAAACACACCGAAAAGAATAAGCATAACGGCACTTTTCAACAAGATTTCAACATATCATAAAGACGTGAGCCTAAGGCCGTTACAAAACTTATCAACAAAATAAACACCATTTATCAACAAGCCGAAAGCACATCTTTCAGCACACGAAAAGCCACATATCGCAATGCAAAAAGCCACCTGTTGCAAGGCAAAAGACGGCATATCACAACACGAAAAACGCATAAAGCAACACCAAAACCGGGATAAAGCCACACAACAGACCGAAAACAACGCAGAAAACACCATGAAAACAGGCACAAACGCCACAGCAGACAAAGCACACCGGAACACTGTTGAAAACCCTGTTGATAACCATGTGGAAAACCGTTGGAAAAATATGTGGATATCAACACGCCATGCGGGCACGACATTATACACGTGTATATCAACACCTTTATACAGACAAAATAAGCAAGTTTTCAACAGATAAATGGCGAAAAAAGATATAAACTTATTAAATTTGCAGTCTGACAGGAGAATTGTGGATAATATGCCTTAACGCCTGACAGTCAGACAGAAGATATTAATGGCACATGTTGAAAACACATAACCACGGGTTGATAACGAAATAAGCAAACTTTCAGCCCTAAAGTTTTGAACAAATCAACGGCATATCATACAACTCATTCTCTTTTTTAAAAAAGGAAAACAAAGGATAAGAATAATTATGTGGGTGTGGAAACCTGAGGGTAACCTGAAAGCAGGACAAGCACACACGGCAAAAGAAACAAACACTATGGTTAAAGAAGAATGGACAGAGAAGGGCTACATAGACGAGCCTGCTGACAACGGCACCGACCTGGCCGCCGAGATAAGAAGAATGTGCAAGGAGAAAGACGCCATAATACTGGCCCACTACTACACCGACGGATCGGTGCAGAAGGTGGCCGACTTCATTGGCGACTCGCTGGCCCTGGCGCGCAAGGCTGCCAAGACCGACGCCAAGATTATCGTGATGTGCGGCGTTCACTTCATGGCAGAGACGTGCAAGATACTTTGCCCCGAAAAGCTGGTGATCTGTCCTGACCTCAACGCCGGATGCTCGCTGGCCGACTCATGCCGCGCCGAAGACCTCAAGAAGTTTAAGCAGGAGCACCCGGGCTACACCGTGGTGAGCTATGTCAACACAACGGCTGCCGTGAAGGCGCTGACCGACGTGGTGGTTACGAGCGGCAACGCGAAGAAGATAGTAGACCAGCTGCCGAAGGACGAGAAGATTATCTTCGGACCCGACCACAACCTTGGCAGCTACATCAACGCCGTTACGGGCCGCGAGATGCTGCTCTGGAACGGCGGATGCCATGTTCATGAGCGCTTCTCGCCTCAGGCCATCGTTGAGATGAAGAAGGAGCATCCCGACGCCATCGTGCTGGTTCACCCCGAGTGCAAGGGTCCCGTAGTGAAGCTTGCCGACGTGGTAGGCTCAACGGCAGTGCTGCTCGACTATGCCGTGGCACATCCCGACAAGGAGTATATCGTGGCAACAGAGCCGGGCATACTGTTCGAGATGCAGCGCCAGTGCCCCGACACGGTGTTCCTGCCCGTGCCTCCCGAAGTGAGCGAAGGCTCCGCAGGCTGCTCTTGCAACGAGTGTGAATACATGAAGATGAACACCCTGCTCAAAGTTTACAACGCCCTGAAGCATGAATGGCCCAGCGTAGACGTTCCTGCCGACATTGCAGCCGAGGCAGTGAAGCCGATAAACCGCATGCTGGAGATGAGCTAGAGACTGTTCATAATTAAAAATTAAAAAGTAAAAATTAAAAGGCTGGGAAGAATGAAGGGATAATAAAAGACGGAAAACTTTAGCCGGCTATTTCATGCAAGCCGCAGAGCCGTTAGTTTCCTGACATTCCGTTCTTTCCCGCCTTTTAATTTTTGCTCCTTAATTTTTTAATTTTTACTTTTTAATTTTTAATTCCAAAAATTCCGTGCGTATATTATTAATTGGTGAGGCGAGCTATCTGCACAACACTCTGAAGAAGGGACTTATTGAAGACGGTCATCAGGTGGTGCTGATGTCTGACGGCAATAACTGGCACAACTCTCCGAGGGACATCGACCTGAAAAGAGACATGCGCTGGGGAAAGCTGAGCGGACTGAAAGTGCTGTGGCAGCTCTTGAGGCATTATAAATGTCTTGTGGGCAACGACATCGTGCAGATACACAACTATCAGTTTGTGCCGCTGAAGATGGGATGGAACAGACATCTTATCAGCTTCCTTAAACGGCATAACAGGTATATGGTAAAGGGCTGCTTCGGCGACGACCCCGTGGTATTAGACAGTCAGGCTGTAGGAGTGCCCGAATACTCGGATACATACTGGGACGGACGGCCGCAGAACGTTGAGCTTAACAAGGAGCGCACAGCCGAGATGGATATGGTGCCGGTGCGCCATTGCAGCGGCTTTGCCAATCGCGAGTCTGACGCTCTTGTGGCGTGCCTTTACGAATATTATCTGTGCTACCGCTCATGGCTCAGCCACGGCAAGCTGCACTACATACCCCTGCCGATAGAAATTCCTGAGGGGGCACGCGCAAAGCACATCGCCGACGGCCGTAAGCTGAAGGTGCTCGTGGGCATACAGCCTAAGCGCGACTATCTTAAAGGTGCCGCTTATATAGGGCGGCTTGTTGAGCAGGTGGCAAAGGAGAACGACGGACTGATTGAGGTTAACACGGTTGAGGGCGTGCCCTACGACGAATATTGCCGTATGCTCAGTGAGACCGACGTGCTTGTGGATCAGCTCTACAGCTACACGCCGTCGATGAATTCGCTGGCTGCCATGGCGCGCGGAACGGTGGTGATAGGCGGCGGCGAGGAAGAGTTCTATAAGTTTATCGGTGAGGACGAGCTGCGGCCTATAATAAATGTAAGGCCTGGGCGCGACGAAGACAATCTGAACACGCTGCGCCGGACGCTGACCGACCGCAAGTTGCTGGAGAAGATGTCGCAGCAGAGCATTGATTTCGTAAAGAAGTATCACGACTACCGCAAAGTGGCGCGACAGTATGAGCATCTGTATGAACGGCTGCTTGCCGGAGAGTTTGACATCTATTAGAAAGATACATCAAGCCCAAACCAATGCACACAGACTGAGGCTTTCAGCCGGATTTGGGATAAATAATAAAAAAATAAGCTGACAGAACCGTGTTGTTGTCTGTCAGCTTATTTTTGTTTATATTCTGTGCTTGTAACAAGATATTTTTTTGTTCAGCCTAAATATGCTTGTCATTATTTATGCCTTATTTCTTGCCTAAAAGCGTCTTATTTCTTGTCGCAAAGCGAGCCAATCAGCTCTTTCCATTTGTTCATGATGTTGTCTCGGTCAAACTTGTTGATTGTGAGCCTCGCATTTGCCCCATATTTCGCTCTGAGAGCCTCGTCGCCCGCCATGCGGATGATTGCCCGCGTGATAGCCTCCGAGTCGTTCTGAGGCACAATAATGCCGTTGTAGCCGTCTTCTGCGATGTCTCTCGCGCCGTAGATATAGTCAACCGTCACGCAAGGCAGTCCGCAGGCTTGTCCTTCGGCAAGCACGAGCGACAGTCCTTCGTATCGCGAGGTTACAATCTGCATGCTGTGGCTTGCGTAAGCCTCGTTCATGTCTTCGCACCTTCCGCGCAGCACCACCCTGCCGTCGAGTCCGCACCGTGTTATCTGCCGTTGCAGTTCGTCGTGCAGCGAGCCTTCGCCGTAGATGTCGAGTTGCCAGTCGGGGCATGCCTTGGCAACATCCTTCCAGCAGTCTATCAGCAGGTCGAAGCCCTTCACGTGTTCGAGTCTGCCCACGGCTATCGCCCTTTTCACGCCATAGTCGGCCACATATTTGTCGGGCGTGTTCACAAAGTTAGGTATCACCTCCACCCTCTTTGCCGCCTTATATTCGCGTGCGTCGTCGGCTGTAAGGCACACCACGGCGTCGGCCTTTCGCTCCATTAGCCCGAACATACGGCTGTAAGGCGTGAACCTGCGTGCCGAGTGCGACTCGTACACCTTGCGTGCCTTGGTGCGGCACAGCGGCAGCAGCAGCGCGCCTATCACCATGGTGAAGAATATTATGTCGGGCTTGGTGTCTTTCACAATCTTGTTGAATTTTCTCAGGGCTGTCATCAGCGTGGCTGCTCTGTTGAGCGTCCGCATGGCTATGTTGCCTTTGTTGTCGGTAAACTCTACATTGAGCGACACCAGTTTTATGCTCTTGTTGAGCCTGTAGCCCGGCGGCCTGTCGTCGTGATACACCGACACAACGGTTATGTCGTGTCCGCAGTTGGCCTCAAGGAAGTTAACCTTCTCGGATATAATCCTCTCGGCACCTCCCTTTATGCTGAAATCTTCGATGAGATAAATGAGTTTCATATTCTGGAAAATAAGTTAAACAGTCGGCACGAAAGTTTTAGCTTCAGCACGTTGAGCATAACGGCCTTAACACAGTCGTTGGGGCTGTTATATTTCTTTATGCTCACTTTCTGGTTCCACAGCATCGTTGAGTGAGTGTTGCGGTAAGCATAGAGCTGCGTGTTAAACATGTTCATGTAAGTGCGGTGCCACCGCTTTTCGGCGGTGTTTATGCCGAGCGTCCTTACAAGATACATCTGAGCCTCGAGCAGTTTGTCCATGCTGTTTTTGGTAGATTGTGCCACAATACCCTCTCCGTTCCAGTGGTATAAATACATGCCCTGCCCTATGGTGGCTATCAGCGGATTCTTTTTCAGCAGCAGCGCGAGGGTGTAAACGTCTTCGTATATCTTGCCTTTAGGAAAGCGCACATCGCCGAACATGGTTCTTTTATATACCTTGTTCCATGCCCAGCAGTGTTCAAGGCCGAAGCGCGAGAGCCAGTCGAGAGCCGTGGCGTAGGTCATGTCTCCCGGATTGAACACATGTTCGTCGGGTCTGCCGGGCCGTTCTTTCACGGGATATTCTATTATGTCATAGTCGGGATTTGCCATTGTCTTGCTCATCACGGCATCGAGAGTGCCCGGCGCCAGCTCGTCGTCGCTGTCAACAAAGGTTATGTAGCTTCCATTGCAGCGGTCGAGTCCGTAGTTGCGGGCGTCAGATAGTCCGCCGTTTTGCTTGTGCATCACTCTTATCCTGCTGTCGGTCATGCCTATCTTTTCGGCCATGGCTCCGCTTCTGTCGGGCGAGCCGTCGTCGATGAGCAGCAGTTCGTAGTCGGTGAACGACTGTGAAAGAATGCTCTTGACGCATCTTTCGAGCGTCTTCTCCACTTTATAAACGGGAACGATAATGCTGAGTTTCATACTTGCAAATTTAAAAAAATAAATAGCATTATTTGCAAATTATGCTGTTTATTGTGTTTTTTAAGGTGCGTATATTGTATGCGCTTGGCGGCGCGGTCTAAAAACTGCGCCTTTTATTTTGTTTTGCCGCCGGCTTTCACTATATTTGCATGACATACGCCGGTCTGCAAAAGAGGTACGCCGGTGGCAGCACCTTAAATATTCATATCTGTGCAAAACAAAATGATAAACGAATTGTCAATACTTATACCCGTCTATAACGACAGTGCCGTGGCGCTTGTCAGCGTGCTCCATTCGCAGGCTGAAGCCATAGACGGCCTTGAATATGAGATTCTCGCAATAGACGACGGAAGCACCAACGAGGCCGTGATAGCCGAAAACAGGGCGATAGACGGCCTTTCTAACTGCCGCTACGTTATTGACCGCCACCACGACTGCCGTGCAGCCATGCGCAACAATATGACGTCTAAGGGCAAATATGAGTGGCATCTGATGGTCGACGCGCGCCTCAGTCTGGTCTACGACGACTTTCTGCTGCGCTATCTCAGCAGTGAAGCGCAGCGCGGCGAGGCCGTGTGCGGTGGCGTGTGTGTTGACGGAGGGGCAGATTCGGCAAGACTATATAAGGAGAACCTGCGCTTCAGATATGAGAAATTTGAGGAGAAAAACCATTCAGTTGAGGTGAGAAACAGGCTGCCATACAATTCGTTCCGCACCACAAACTTTTTTTATCACCGCTCCGTTCTTGAGCGTGTGCCTTACGACGAAAGGATAAAGGGCTACGGATATGAGGACGTGATGCTTGGCCGTGCGTTCCGCAACAACGGCATCGTGGTAAGGCATATAGACAATCCTGTGGCTTATACGTGCTTTGAGGGCAACGCGGCTTATCTGAAGAAGATAGAGGAAGCCATGCTCACTCTGCATCAGTTTGCAGGCGAACTTAAAGACTATTCGCCGCTGCTCGGCATGGTGGGCAGGTTAAGGTCGATGCACATGTTGTGGCTTGTCAGGCTGTTCCACTGGCTGTTCCGCGGCGCCGAACTGCGCAATCTGCGTGGCAATAAGCCGTCGTTGGCAGTATTCAAGCTCTACAAGCTGGGCTTCTTTGCCTGTATCTGACATGCTCCGAAGGCTGCCATGAGCGTGATGCAGAACGGCAGCGAGGCGTCGAGATAGGTTATGTCGTATGCCGAATTGAATATGTCGGTCCAGTTGCCGTACACATACATATTGTGTCCGTATGCCAGCACGGGCACGAGGATAAGCATTATAGCCGAGAATAGCATAAGCATCTTGTTGTTTCCCTTCCATTTTAAAGCCATTATCACTGCAGCAGCGAGCAGCAGAAGCGAGTCGGCCGGGCGTCCCTGTCTCGACTGAAGCGAGAACGGATTGTTCTCGGCATAGAACAGCTCGTGCCAGTCCCACAATGCAAACGGCAGGAACGTAAGGCACAGCACGGCTGCGGCAATGAGCAGCGTGGACACCTTGCGGCCCGCAGAAAGCCTGAGCCAGAAGGGAAAGAACATGATAAAGAGAGGAAAGGCCGTGCTTATTCTCGTTGACAGCCACAGGCCGGATATGGCCGCGAGCATCAAAGGATATTTACTGAAGGTTATCTTCTTGCATATAAGAAGGTTTATAAATGATGCAAGAAGAAGAAAATTGGATATAAGATCGCTCCTCACAGCCGTTTCATACCACAGGTTAAGGCTTAGCGCAAGCAGTACGGTGGCCTTTATGCCTGCCTGATAGCCGTAGGCGGCCTTGACGCTGATGACGAACAGCAGGGCGGTGAAAATCTCTGAAAGGCCTACGTTGCCGAGCGCCCAGAAGGGTATGTGGAATGCCATCCACACAGGGAACGGCGAGGCATATCCGCCTAAATGGGTTTGTGCCGAATAGGGAAACTGACCGCTGAACATGGCTGTGAGCGGATTGGCTATGGCCGACCAGCGGTCAACCTGGTTCTGCATAGGGTCGAAATGATACTGCACGGCTGCCATTGCAACTGCCATTATCACTGCCATTGACCAAAATATTGCCTCAGAATGTCTGCTTATAATTGTCTTGCGGCGATTGAACAGCAGCATAATCAGCGCCAGCACAACGGCATAGGTTATGCATATATAGCCGAAATGTTCGGTGGCTCTCATGCTGTATTTGCATGCCATTATGTAGCATATTGCGATGTAGAGTATTGAGGTGAATACCGTGGTGAAGTTGTTCTTCAGCTCGTTGTTTATCCTGTTTAACACGGCGGCAATGACGGTAGACGCCGCCATGTATTTAATTATGGATAAAAAGTCGGTTACAAACGGCAGGACGAAGAAGTGAACTATGTATATCTCATAGCTTATCTTGCCGAACCATGATATAGGTCTGAGCCTCTTCAGTTGCGGTAATATGTATGGAGCTGTGATTAAGGCTACTGCCAGCGGCAGCTTGATGTTGAGCAGTATGACGTTGAAGGGCACGGTGCCGATGTATCCCCTTACGAACGGAATTTCCTTGATGAGCATGAACGCCGCGCCGTAGGCAAAGGCTGCCGCCGTGAATTTTATTATCCTGCCGCGGCTTGTCTGTCTTACCTTGTCATAATGCTGCGACACGATGTATCCGCAGAAGAACGAAAAGGCCTGCTCGCACATGAGCTGCTGGGCGAAGATGAAGGCCACTGAGAAGCCTGCAAGTATCTTGGTGGTGTGGCGCGGTGATAGTCTGCGCGCCAGCCAGTAGATGATATACCATCTTACGATATAGTCGACAAACCACAGTTCCGAGTCGGTGAAGAGCAGGTTGTGGACAAGCCTTGACAGGCTGAACTGCTCTTCAAACGGCAGCTTGAACAGAAAGACGAGCCAGCACGGTATTATTACGCGCACGATACGTTTGTGCCAGTAGCCGGCCAGACCGCTTTTCTTGTAGCTTTCGTTTAGTCCGAAGCCTGATATGAACAGAAACGCAGCCACGCCTATGCTGCCTAATATGTTGACGATGCGGGGGTAACCTTCAATCTGCATTATGAAGTGCATCAGCATAACCATTATTGCCGATATGCCCTGCGTCCATAATGTGTTTTCGTGAGATAGGATGTCTGTATTTCGTGTCACGTGTTCCTGCTGAGATTTTTATGTCTGTTGTGATGTCAGTTTACTATGGCAATCTTGCACACGGTGCCCTTGTCGCCCGACGATGTTGCCGTCTCAACCATATACACGCCTGATGCCACACGCTTGCCGTTGAGGTCGCATCCGTCCCATGTGTATGATCCGCCCGTGCTTCGGCCCTGGTTTACGAGTGCTCCGCTCGACGTTACAATCTTAACATCGGCGTCATAGCTAAGGCCTGTGATGGTTATCAGGCCCGTGTAGTCGGGTCTTACGGGATTTGGATATGCGTATACGTTGTCCTTGGTCATCTCGTCTGTCGGCTCGGTTGCGTCGCTCTGATAAGAACATAAGCCCTTGTCTGTGGCGAAATATACGCGGCCCGACGCACCGTCGATGGCTATGTCCTGCACAAGGTTTGACGGCAGCGGCGAGTTGTCCGTGGTGAAATGGCTTATCTGCGTGTTGTTGTCGTCGCTGATGAGGAACACTCCGTTAGAGTTGGTGCCTATCCATTTGCGGTTGCCGCCGTCGATGGCTATGGCGCGCACGTCGATGCCCGATAGCAGATAGTCGGCATAGTTGGTGCCGTCGTTGCGCGGCACTTTGTGCTGCGTGAAGTAAGTGGAGCCGTTCTGTATGGCGCTTGCCGAGAGATAAACAGGTCCGGCGTTGGTGCCTACCCATACGTTTCCTTCCCTGTCTTCAACCGGACTGAATATGTAGTTTGCGCCGAGGCTTGTTCCGTCTTGGTTTATTATGCTCGGTCCGTATTTTGTCAGCACGTCGTTGGCATAGTCGTATGAGTAAAGTATGGTGTTGTTGTAGTTGTTGTTTACAAACCACATCTTGCCGTTGGTCTTGCTGATAAAGGCTTTCTCAAGGTCGTAGCTGTTGGTGCCCGACAGTTCTGAATGTTGATATGTAGTCCATTTTCCGTCGCTTTTCGAGAGGCACTTTATGCTGTTGCTTATCAGCGAGTTGAGCGCCCAGAGGTTTCCGGCAGCGTCGTATTTTACAGATGTAACGATGGTATAGTCTTTCGACGGCGGATTGAACGGCGACTCGAGCGCGCTGTTGTCATAATTGTAGTGCTTCACGAACTTGCCGTCCTGAAACTCATACATGCCGCTCTTGGCGCCCACCATGACGTGTCCGCTTATTGTTGGGTCGAAGTCGAGGCACAGCACGTCAACGTAGCTGTGGCCTATCTTGTCTGTTGTAACCTTTTCAAACTCCGACCAGCTGTCGCCGTTCCACACGTGAACTTCGCCCGGGCGGTTGCCGTCGGTCTCCTGCGACCACAGGCCGCCCACGCCGTAGAGGCTTCCGTTGTTGATGTATATGCGGTAGAAGTTGTTGGATGCGGGGCCGTCGGGTGCAACGCCTTCGGTTACATACACGGGCACGTTGTCGCTGTTTATCTTATATCCTGTTAGCTTTCCGTCTTCGGTCTTGGTCCACCAGGTGCCGTCGGTCTGGTCATACACCTTTGTGCGGTCTATGTTCTGCGCCACATAGTCGCCCGTGCGGCTCCAGTTGCCTTTGTCGAGCAGGTTGTCCTGCATGTTGCCGCGGTAGATGCCCTGCGTGCTCGATGCAGCATAGATGTAGTTGCCCTCGATGTAGCAGTAGTCAACCTGGAATCCGAGCTGATACGAGTCGGCAATGCTTCCGTTGCTGACGTTCATCTTCACTATGCCGAAGGCTGTCGACAGATAGGCATATTGGTTATATATATAAATGTTGTTTATTGTCTTGTCGTAGGTAGCTTCCTTCATGTAGAGGTCGGGCACGTTGATCACGTTGCCGTTTCTTGAAAGCAGGTCGATGTTAGAGTTTGTGTAGGTAACGATAAGTCTGCCGGCCGATTTTGACCATGCTATGTGCGATATCTCGATGTCCGACAGCATATTTGTCTTGTCGTAGGTGGCAACAAGTCCGTCTGCGGGGTTATACGAAAACAGACTGTTGGATGCCAGCACGTACACCTCCTTGCCCGTGGGTTCTATTTCTGTTATGTTGCCGTAGCTTGGATAGAGGGTCCAGCCGTCTGTGCTGCCGCCGCTTATTGCATTGGCCGGCACTGATAATAGCAGAAAAAGGCACGGCAGACAGCATGACATGATATGTCTGAGGATATGGGTGTTTATTTTTCGCATAATTGTTTTGTTTACAGCTTGTGGCTTGTTGCTCAATGATATAACGCCGGCAGGTAAGATTTGTTTTATAAAATGCCAAAATTCTTCGTTCAGCGGCATTGCCGTTGCGCCGCCAGAGCGCTTTGCGCAGCGCTTTCCGGCGGCGGTGATGATAATATAAAGGCAGGCGGCTATCTGTTGCCGCTTGCCTGTTTAAGATATTCTACAAGTTTCTGCACGGCCCTGGCGCGGTGAGATATCTTGTTCTTTATCTCGTGGCCCAGTTCGGCAAATGTCTTGTCGTAGCCTTCGGGGCGGAATATGGGGTCGTAGCCGAAGCCCTCTCCTCCCCTCTTCTCGCGTATTATGTCGCCTTCTGCCACGCCTTCAAACAGCTTCACGCCGTCGTCGCCGCTGCCCGTTATCAGGGCTATCACCGTGCGGAAGCGCGCCTTGCGGTTGTCGTTGTCGCCGAGCTTCTGCATCAGCTTTGCCATGTTGGCCTCGCTGTCGTGACCTTCGCCGCCGGCATATCGTGCCGAGTAGACTCCCGGCTCTCCGCCCAGCGCGTCCACCTCGAGTCCGGTGTCGTCGGCAAAGCAGCTCATTCCGTATTTGTCAAACACGTAACGGGCTTTCTGCAGGGCGTTTCCCTCCAGCGTGTCTGCCGTCTCGGGTATGTCCTCGTGGCAGTTGATGTCGGCCAGCGACATCACTTCTATCTTGTCGCCGAGCATGTCTCTTATCTCGGCCAGCTTGTTCTTGTTGTTTGTTGCGAAAACTATTTTCATCTTTTCTTTATTGTTTCTCTGTGCGCCCGGCAGCGGCCTTTTGCCGTCACTTGCCGTTAAGCGTATTGTCTTTCATTTTCTTGGGCACTTTCACCTTTATCTGGTCGAAGCCCTCGCCGTATACGCCTATCACGGAGCTCTGGCTCACAAAGGCGTTGGGGTCGATAACCTTTATCAGTCGGAATATCGTCACGCTCTCGTTCTTCTTTGCCAGCAGACAGAGCACCTTGGTCTCCTTGCCCGTATACCATCCGTGACCGTCGAGTATGGTTATCGTGTGGTCGGTGGTGGTGGCTATGGCGTTGGCTATCTCCTGATATTTCTTTGAGAATATCATGAACTGCACCGACTGGCGCTGCCAGTTCATCACGTAGTCGAGCATAGTGCACTCGATGAACATGGTGCAGAAGCCGAACACCACCTTCTGGCAGCGAATCTGCACGGGACCGAACGTGTCGATGAACAGACAGCTGCCTATGATGCACACGTCGATTAGCAGGATTACGCGGCCGAGCGATATGTTGCGGTACTTGTTGACCGAGGCCGCTATGATGTCGGTGCCGCCCGTAGAGCCGTTGTTGAGGAACACTATGGCAAGGGCCGTGCCGGTCATCATACATCCGATGACGAGCGACATGAAGTCGTTGCCGTCGCCCAGCAGCTTGTAGAACGTGCCGTCGGGCTGTATGACAACTCTCTGGGCCACGTCGAGCAGGAACGTCAGCATGAACGTGGCGTAGATGGTCTTCATCAGGAAGCGCCAGCCCAGTATCTTCAGCGCGGCCACGATGAGCACGGCGTTGATTATGAAGAATGTGTACTGAACGGGGAACTTCGTGGCGTAGAACACCACGGCGCCGATTCCCGCTATACCTCCCGTAACTATCTCGTAAGGCAGGAGGAACACCGTGAAGGCGAACGTGTAGAGCATCAGCCCGAGGGTGATGTTGAAGTAGTCTTTGGCTTCACGAATTAATATTTGCTTCTGCATGGCTTGTGATTTTTTAAGGTGAAAGTGTGTTTCTTTTTAATTCTGTTGACATAACGGTTTTATCATGAGCGCGTCGGCTCCTGTGAGTGAGTCAGGCCGGCTCAGTGGCCGGGCTCTGCTGTGTTGCCCGGCCTTTGCCGCCTGTGTGTGTCCTGTTATTTTGCTGTTTGCCTTAGTGATATGGGCGCGGCTGTTATTTAACAACCACGTTGACCATTCTCTTCGGCACGATGATAACCTTTACTATCTGCTTGCCGTCGATGTATTTTGCCGTTCTCTGGTCGGCCATCACTGCCTGCTCTATGGCTGCGTTGTCGGCGTCGGCTGCAAACTGCATCTCGAAGCGGCGCTTGCCGTTGAAGGCTATACCCATCTGAACGGTGCTCTCAACGAGGTATTTCTCGTTGTATTCGGGCCAGCATGCGTCGAATATGCTGCCGCTGTTGCCCAGTGCGTGCCACAGCTCTTCGGCTATGTGCGGAGCAAACGGAGCTATCAGGCCTACCACGTCGGTCAGCAATGCCTGGTTGTGGCATTTGAGCTGATGCAGCTCGTTGACGCAAATCATGAAGGCAGATATGCTGGTGTTGTAGCTGAACTGCTCGATGTCCTGCGTAACCTTCTTGATGAGCTTGTGGACAGACTTATACTGCTCCGGCGTAGGCTCGCTCTGGTCGGGCAGGAATTCGCCCGTGCGCTGATCGTAGAACAGTGCCCAGAACTTCTTCAGGAAGCGGTGGCAGCCGTCTATTCCGTTGGTGTCCCAAGGCTTGCTCTGCTCTACCGGACCGAGGAACATCTCGTAGAGACGCAGCGTGTCGGCTCCGTATTTGTCGACAATCATGTCGGGGTTGACAACGTTGAACATCGACTTTGACATCTTCTCTATAGCCCATCCGCACACATACTTGCCGTCTTCGAGGATGAATTCGGCGTCGTTGTATTCGGGGCGCCATGCCTTGAATGCCTCTGTGTCGAGCACGTCGCCGTGAACGATGTTTACGTCAACGTGTATAGGCGTTACGTCATACTGGTCTTTCAGTCCGAGACTAACGAAGAGCGGCTTCTTAGAGTGGTCGTCGCTGTTTACTCGGTAAACGAAGTTAGAGCGTCCCTGAATCATACCCTGGTTGACGAGCTTCTTGTAAGGCTCCTCCTGGCACGACACACCGAGGTCGAACAGGAACTTGTTCCAGAAGCGTGAGTATATCAGGTGGCCCGTGGCGTGCTCTGTTCCGCCCACATACAGGTCAACGTTCTGCCAGTAGTGGTCGGCCTCCTCGCCCACGAGGGCGTTGTCGTTGTGCGGATCCATGTAGCGCAGATAGTAGGCTGATGAGCCTGCAAAGCCCGGCATGGTGTTGAGCTCGAGCGGGAACACTGTCTTGTTGTCAATCAGACTCTTGTCCACAACCTCGTTCTTCTCTGTGTCCCAAGCCCATTTCTTAGCGTGTCCGAGCGGCGGCTCGCCTGTCTCTGTAGGCTTATACTGGTCAATCTCGGGCAGCTCGAGCGGCAGCTTGTATTCTGAAATCATGTAAGGCATGCCGTCCTTATAGTAAACCGGGAACGGCTCGCCCCAGTAGCGCTGGCGTGAGAAGATGGCGTCGCGCAGACGGTAGTTAACCTTCACGCGGCCCATGTTGTGAGAAGTTACAAACTCCTTGGTCTTCTTTATAGCCTCCTTTACGCTCAGGCCGTTGAGCGAGAATCCGTCGAGAGTCTCCACTCCGCTCTTAGGCGAGTTGCACACGGTGCCCTCCTTGGCGTCGAAGCTCTCCTCGCTCACGTCGCATCCCTCTATGAGCGGACGTATCTCCAGGCCGAAGTGCTTGGCGAAGGCATAGTCGCGCGAGTCGTGCGCAGGCACAGCCATGATGGCTCCTGTGCCGTATCCAGCCAGCACATAGTCAGAAATCCAGATAGGAATGTTCTCGCCCGTGAACGGATTGATGGCGTAAGAGCCTGAGAACACGCCCGTAACAGAGCGGTCGCTGATGCGCTCGCGCTCAGTGCGCTTCTTTGTGCGCTCTATATATGCGTCCACCTCGGCTTTCTGCTCAGGTGTGGTAAGTTTCTCAACGAGTTCGCTTTCAGGTGCCAGCACCATGAACGTTACGCCGAATATTGTGTCGGCACGTGTGGTGAAGATGGTGAAAGCCCCCTCAACTCCCCCCGTGGGGGAGCTTTGGTTAGCTTTAAATGTTATTTTTTCCTTTATTTTATTTATTACATCTTCGGTGTTGCCCAAGACTTCTTCGTTTGTAAACCTTAGTACGGTGAAACCTATTTCGTTCAGGAATTTTGTCCTTAACAGGTCTGCTTCTTTTTGTTCAGGTTCGTTGTGGTAATCTCCGTCTATTTCTATTACGAGTTTGCTGCTTAATGAGATGAAGTCAGCAATGAAGTCGCCTATTACGTGTTGTCTTCTGAATTTTTCACCAAGCTGTTTGTTTCTGAGAGCTTCCCACAGGGCGTTCTCTGCGTCTGTAGAATTTTTTCTGTTTTCCTTGGCATATTCTTTCAGAATATCATAGTTGAAGGGATTGGCAGTCTTAAACTGCTCCCATTTATTTTTTATGGAAGTTTCATCTACAAGAGAAACCTGTTCTCCCCCACGGGGGGAGTTAGAGGGGGCTATTTTAAACTGCATCTCAGTTCCTTCAGAACGGCCAATCCAGTTGCGCTGAGTCTCCTTCAGCGACTCAGTCCAGTCCACGGTGTCCAGTCCGTCAAGCAGGCGCTGTGCATAGGCGCTTACGCGCAGACACCACTGCATCATCTTCTTCTGCACCACGGGATAACCGCCGCGCACGCTCACGCCGTCTACCACCTCGTCGTTGGCAAGCACGGTGCCCAGTCCGGCACACCAGTTAACCATCGTCTCGCCCAGATAGGCTATGCGGTAGTTCATCAGCACTTGCTGCTGTTCCTTCTCGCTCATGGCGTTCCATTCGGCTGCCGTGAAGCTCATCTCCTCGCTCTGTGCCACGTCGAGTCCCTCGGTGCCCTTCTGGCTGAAGTGCTCTATGAGCTTCTCTATAGGCTGTGCCTTCTGGCAAGTGTTGCAGTAGAACGAGTTGAACATCTTCTGGAATGCCCACTGCGTCCATTTGTAATATTTAGGCTCGCAGGTGCGCACCTCGCGGTTCCAGTCGAACGAGAATCCTATCTTGTCCAGCTGGCTGCGGTATCTGCTTATGTTTTCGGCCGTAGTTATGGCCGGATGCTGTCCTGTCTGTATGGCATACTGCTCGGCGGGCAGTCCGTAGGCGTCGTATCCCATGGGGTTGAGCACGTTATATCCCATCAGCCTCTTGTAGCGGGCGTAGATGTCGCTGGCTATGTATCCCAGCGGATGTCCCACGTGCAGTCCTGCTCCCGATGGATAAGGAAACATGTTGAGCACATAGAATTTTTCCCTGCTCTTGTCTTCAGTAACCTGGTAGGTCTTCATCTCGGCCCACTGTTTCTGCCATTTCTTCTCAATCTCTCTGAAATTGTATTCCATTGTTCCGTATCGTTGTTTTTTTATTCTTTGTGTTATTTATGCCGCTCTGTTGCAGCCCCGTCCCGTCCAGCCCTGTTAAAGGCTCAAGGCCGTCATTGTCAGGCCGGAGGTTTGCTTTTTCGTAAGGTATGACACATAATTATATTATGCAAAGATAATGCAAAAATTCGATTGTACGAAATAAAATTGTTTTTATTATATTTTGTAAACTATGTTGCAAATTGAACATCATCCGCCCCATATCCTTCTCGTAAAGGGATATATGGGACGGATGATGTGTGTTCAGCCGCCGTTGCGTCCTGTAGTGTCTGCGGTGTGCGTGTTGCCTGCGGCGTCATTGTGCCGGCTGCGTGCCGTATAGAGTGTCTCCTGCGTCGCCTGCCGTAATCACCACTTTGAAGGTTCTTTCCTTTCCTGTATTGTTTGGTTGTGCCGTTACATACAGATTTTCGCCGTCGCGCTTCACGGTCAGCCATTCGTAAGTTTTTTCAAATTTGCCCGTGTCTGCGCAGTTTTCTTTTTCATCCAATGTGGCATAATAGATATTATCGTTAATGTAAGTGCAGTGTATTATCCATGCAATGTCTTTGTCTGTCGTGCATGTCTGTGTGCCGCCTTCTGCCGGTATCGTAACTTGTTTTGGCTTTAGGTTTATGGGGGTGCCTCCTCCCGTCATCAGCTCTTCCTGCGTGCCGTTAATATAGTCAAAGTAGTCACCTGCTGAAAGGCATATTTTGAATGTCCTGCTCTCTTCGTAGTTCGTGTCTGCCGATATGTTCAGCGTCCAGTCGTCCGCCTTTACGTTGAGCCAGTCGCACTTTTGATAGAACTTTCCTGTCTGAGGCATATTCCAATTTTCAGAGCTGTCAGTGAGATGATATATTATCTTTCCGTCAATCTCTATTGTTGTTATCCACCAACTTTTTCCTTTGGTATTGACTGTTACAGGTTCCCCTGCCCCGTTAAGCGTCACTTCGTGTGTGGACAATCCTATTACATCGCCCCATCTCATATCTTCCTCGGTGCATGATGTAACACACAGCAATGACAAAATGAAAAGTATATATTGTTTCATGGCATAGTGTTTTTATATGTTTCAAGTTTATCAGGTATAAATATTTCAGTGTTGGACTCTGCCTCTGATTTATGTTGCCATGTTGTGTCACGGCATACGGCATTACCTTCGTAGCTTTTCAGTATATTTAAAATATTTCTGCATGATAGTTGTTTTTGTAAAAACTATTTTCCCATAGGCATCAAGGTTTATGTGTTATATGTTTGAGTTTAATTTGGCAAATATAGCGATTTATTTTTACATTATGTGGCTTTTGTGATAAAAAGTACACATATTTTATGTATATATATTGAATAAACATAAAAATCCGGCAGACTGAAATGCCTGCCGGACCGGTTGGTTGATTTTGATTAACTGCATCCTTTTCAGATTGCCGCGTTCACTCCGAACACGCCCAGGATGGCTGTTGCCACTGCCACTATCACCTTCAGAATTATCGAAATGTTGTTCTTGTCCTTTGTTCCCATTGTCTGTTTTGTTTTTGTAAGTTTTTTAATCCAAATCGGTCATCAGACCGCATATTACTTTATCAATTTTGTGCATTGATGCTTTCAGTCTGTCTTTTTGTTTCTATTGGCGTCTTTTTGTCAGATTTTTCTTGACATAGCCCGCTATGCCTGCTAAAAATATAACGAAAATCCGCTCAATATAAAGCTAAATCCCGACCGAATCCTAATGACCGTTTTGGGTTTAATTTATGTGTGTTACGTTCATCGTCTGCATTCATTCATGCCCTGCTGCTACACAGCTTCCACGTCGTCGAGGGCGTCGCTCACAGCGTTCTTGGGCAGCTCCTGCACCTTGCAGCCCGTAAGCAGCGCGCGGGTGCGGGTCTTGTTCTTGTCAATCTTGGTCTCGGGCTGAAACAGCACGTGCACCGACTTGACGTTGCCGCTTGCCGTAAAGTCCTTCACGGTGTCGGCCGGACTGGTGTGCATGCCGATCTTGAATGTGCCGAGGCGGTCGAGCTTCACGCGGTGCGACATCTGCAGATGCTTCTGCATCGTCTCCACCAGCTCGCTCAGTACGGCCACGATGTCGGCTCTCTTCACCGTACAGTTGGCCTGCATCTCGTCTGCCAGGTCGTCTATTGTAACTGTGCCCGTGTGCACGGCGCGTGCATACCACTTGCCCTTGTTTGCCGAACCTTCTCTGTTTTCCTGATACAACTTATAAAAAACTGCCATAATCTTTTTTCCTTTCTTTTTTAATGGTTAATAATCTGTGTGTGTTTCTCTCTGCATTAAGAAGCTTCTTTGTGTCAGTTGTGTCTTTCATGCTGCCCGGCGCCGCTTCGGCGGCTGATGGTTGCCGGCTGTCCATGCAGTCCTTAGAGGTGCCTGCGGCTTCATGTCGTTCACGTTTGCAAAGATACACTTTCTGATCAGCGATGTCAAGTTTTACCACGATAGACTGTATGCTCAACTGCTGTTAGTATGCTTTCATAATAATTTCCGATGCTTAGTTTCCTGCTGATTGTCAGATACTTATGCCCGCAAGGCTCTTTGCCGTGCTTATGATGCTTTCGGCTCGCCGGGCTGTTCGTGCCTTGGCTGACTGCCGTCGTAGGCCGTGCTTTGCGCTACAGCCTGTGTTGATGCTTGCTGTTTGGTTAAAATAAGTTTTCGGGATATGCGTATATTGAAAAATACATTAAAAAAACAGTTTCCCGATAGGTGGTTTTCAGCATTTCTGTGTGATATCTTTGCCGGTTTATGCCATCGGCAATGACATTGCTTGACACACCGGAAAATTAACGAAATGATGAAAAGTAAAGAAACGTTCAACTTCAGGATCATCCTCATTATGCTGCTGCTCTGTGCTGCTTCAGGCGTCAGTGCTGCCGACAGCCTTAGCTGCGATGTGCAGCGGCGTTGCGCCTTCGACGACGGCCACAGGCTCAGGGCTGTCGACATAGTGGTGCCTGCCGCCCTCGTCGGCGTGTCGGCGCTGTATATCGAGAACGGATGGATGGTCAGGCAGAAGCGCGCCGTGAGATACGCCCTCGTGCCGAAGGACAGGCGCAAGATGCATGCTGACGACTATGTGCAGTATTCGCCCGTGGTGGCTGTCTACGGGCTCAACCTTGCCGGCGTGCGCGGCCGCCACTCGTTCAAGGACCGCACCATCATGCTTGCCATGTCGTATGCCACGATGGGCATCATCGTCAACACCATGAAGCTGGCCATAAGCGAGCGCCGCCCCGACGTAAGCACGCGCAACTCTTTTCCGTCGGGACACACAGCCACGGCCTTCATGGGCGCGCAGTTTCTTTATGAAGAATACAAGTCGGTGTCGCCCCTGATAGCCTGGTCGGGCTTTGTTGTGGCTCCGCTCACGGCCTATCTGCGCGTCTACAACGACCGCCACTGGATAAACGACGTTGTGGCGGGTGCGTGCATAGGCATCGTAAGCACCAAACTGGCCTATAGGCTCTATCCCCTGCTGTTCCGCAAGTCGTCCTGCCGCCGCTCCACGGCTCTTGCCGCCCTGCCCTACTACGACGGCCGCAGCGTTGGCGTGAGCATGAACATGACGTTTTAGTTTCATACCTATCCGGCCGCATTACGTTCATGGCATTTACGGTGTTTTTCCTTTCTGTTTCCCGTGTTTGCCATGTTCGTTTTGCGGCATATATTTGCCTCGTATGCGTATGTTGATTATAATAACATGGTCATGTATACAGGCAGATAGTTGATGCCGTTTTCCCGGCGATAATCCTTGGTGTAAATAAGATATTTGTTCATTATGCGGTCAGAGTATTTCGCGCAGAACTCGTCGAGCGACTTGTGCGTTTTGTATCCTGACGACTTCACCTCTATTGGCGAAATCTTGTGTTTGTCTGGAATGACAAAATCTATCTCATAATACTTCTTCCCTTCGGCAAAAGGTATGGTGTGATAAAACAGATTTTTACCCGTAGCCCTGAGCATTTGGGCTATCACGTTTTCATACACATACCCAAGGTTTGTGCTTAGTTTGTCGCTCAGCAGTTTGTCATAAATTACGTTTTCAGTGATGTCTCCGTCTTTGAAGGCAAGGGTTACGAAGAGTCCTGTGTCTGATGTGTACATTTTGAAATACTCCTCATTACGTGTCAGTGCCAGTCCGGCATTGGGGTCGTCGGCATGATAAGCAATGTTGACAGTCATAGAGTCTTCCATTTCTTTCAGAATATTGGTTATACGTTTCACATGCTCGGTCTGGCCGTTCTTGCCCACCTGGTATCTCATGGCGTTTCGGCTTAGCTGCGCCGGTATGGCGTCATACATAGCCTTGGCTCTGCCCGATTGGTCTATCTTGATGAAATCTTCCTCGTACAAGGCTATTATGTCGCGCTTCGCATGGTCTACCGCCTTAAAGTCGTTAGTCTTTATATATGCTTCCACGGCTTGCGGCATGCCTCCCACGAGCATGTACAGGCGGAAGTCGCGCATCAGTTTTCGGTGTGCGGCGTCGCCCAGCGGCATCTTCTTTTCGAAGACTGTGCGCAGCAAAGGAATGGTAGTACTGTCGCCCAGCGCCCATCTGAACTCCTCGTAGTCCATCGGAAACATGTCTATCTTTGTCTCCTCGCTCGGCACGAGGATATCACGGCTCCTTGAGCGTACAGATATCAGTGAGCCCGTCTCGATGTAGTCGTAGCGGTGGTCTTTCACCAGGTGCTTTATTGCTTGGCGTGCCTTAGGCTGCAACTGCACCTCGTCGAAGATTATCACCGACTCCCTTTCATGCAGCTGTTCGTGGTAGATGAATTGAAGACGGATGAACAGATAGTTAAGGTCTGACACATCGTTGAACAGATCACTGACTTCTTTTGACACTTTTGAGAAGTCGATAAGTATGTACGACTTATACTCTCTTTTGGCAAACTCCTCGGCAACAGTCGATTTACCTATTCGGCGTGCGCCCTGTATCATCAGCGCTGTGTCGCCGTTGCGCTCGGTTTTCCATTTGAGCATGGTGTCGTATATCTTTCTCTTAAAATACTTTTTGTTGTCTTCCATCTTGTTTTGTATTTTATACAAAAATAGCTATAATTCTGCCTTCCACCAAATTTTTTCAGTGCAAAATGTCGGTATCCACCAAATTTTTTCTGCGTAAAATGTCGGTATCCACCAAATTTTTTCAGTGCAAAGTGTCGGTATCCACCAAATCTTTTATAAATATACGCTATTCCGTGCATAACAGAAAGGCCGCCTTTCGGAGTGCGGAAGACGGCCTTTTGCAGGGTGAAAGATAACTTTTTGCAGCACGAAAGGCTGCCTTTTGCAATGTGTTGGGTGTCAGCGTGTTGCGTGGGCTCATGCCGCCTTGTAGAAAGGTATGGCCTGGCGGCGGTTTTGGCCCTTGCCGGCCTTGTAGGATACGTGCAGCCAGCATGCCCCGTTGCTCATCGAGTGTTCAAAGAGCAGCTGGTCGAAGTCGAGGTTGGCGGTTATGTAGGCATACATCTTGCGCCCCGTCTCCATGCCCGATATGTGTATGTCGGCAGCCTCGCCCCTCATGTGCTGCGAGGTGTTAGCCCCGCCCACTATGGCGTTGAGCCGCTCGGAGCGGAATCCGCTCGTTATGCGTATCACGCCGAATCGCCTGCGCAGCGGCTCCAGCACGTTCAGGCAGAGCTGCCTGAGGCGTTCGGTCTGTTCTCTGTCGGGCGTGTTGTCTATGCGGTGTCTTACTGCCGCGCCCGAGCGGCACATCTCCTCCAGCGTGAAGTGTTCCGATAGTCTTGTCTGTGTGTTCTTGTCCATTGTCTTGTGTTTTATGGTCTGTTAATGTTTTTCATGGTTACCTTGCCGTTGCGTTGTCTGTTCAGCGCATGCATCTTATCATGGCGTAGAGCGGGTTGCGCGAGTGCCTGCAGTACATCAGCCAGCAGTAGCGGCTGAAGAACGACTTCTGCTTCACGCCCTTCCTCTCCCTTGCGTTATACACCATGGCGTAGGGATTCTTCGGCATGGGCACGTGCAGCACGGTGCATGCCCTGCGCGCCATCTCGCTGAAGCTGTAGGGGCGGCCCAGCCTGTCTACGGGGCTTTCGGCCATGTAGACGTCGTAGACCAGCTCCATCAGGTCGGTCTTGCTCTCCGTCCAGTACAGGTTTTCGGCCGGGTTGCGTGTCAGCAGCTGGCCCAGTTGCTGCGCCATTATGCGCCTTGCGCTTTCGCGCTGTTCCTTGCTCAGCATGTCGGCAAAGTCTTTCTGTCTCTCTTCGTTCAGGTTAATACTTACAATCATTTCTAAAATCAGTTTTAAAGGTCTGTTGTATATGTGCCCTCTGCCCTGCCCCGCGGTAGCTTGCGTGGCGGCGCCGGGCCCGTGTTATCTCATGAAACAATCTCTCCTTGTCGGGCTAAGGTCCTGTTCCGGGGGCAAAATTATGCCGCTTTTGTGCAATATATGTTCGCAATGCGATATAAAAACATTAAAAAAAGTTTTATTTTCTGCCCCCTCTGCCCTGCCCTTCAGCCACGGCAGTCGTGCCCGTCTGTGCCGTGTGCGGGGGCAAATCCCGCTCAATTGTAGGGAAAATCCGATGCTGTTGTAGGGTAAACAGCTTGCATTTTAGCCCAAATTTCACTATCTTTGCTCTCAGAACATTTGTTTGATACTGCTGATTGTCTAACATTTTAAAAATTGACGGTTATGAAACGATTACTTACATCCTTCATCATAATGATGATAACCACGGTTACGTTGCAGGCAATGACATATACGCAGGCCCGTGAGGAGGCCCTGTTTCTGACAGACAAGATGGCATACGAACTGGGACTTTATGAGAGCCAGTATGACGCCGTGTATGAAATAAATCTCGACTATCTCATGGCGCTCAACTATCAGGACGACCTTTACTCTACGTGCTGGACGCGCCGCAACCTCGACCTGAGCTACGTGCTCACCGCGGCACAGTATAACCTGTATATGTCAAGGACATATTTCTACCGTCCGGTCTACTGGAGTTCAGGCTTCAGATACAGCATCTACACACGCTACACCGACCGCTCTTACTATTATTACAGCCGCCCCAGCGTCTACACCACCTACCGCGGAGGCCACAGCTGGCGCAGCAACGGCGGCAAGAGCTGGTATAAGGGCCGCACATACAGCAGCGCTCACAAGCTGACGCCGGTAAGGACGGGCACCACAAACCACTCGGGCCACAGCGTGACGACAATCCCGAAGCCCTCTAAACCGACAAATCAGGGCCACACGGTTACGGCCCCCAAGCCTTCTACGGGCACCGCGTCGCACGGCCGTCCCACTACCAACAAGAAGCCTACTACCTCAGCCGGCAAGCCCGCTACGGGCCGTCCGTCGAGAGGTACGGGCACATCGGGCAGCACAACTGCAAGGCCTTCAGGCTCGTTCAGCGGTACAAAGCCCGTAAGAAGCACAGGAAGCAAGCCCTCGACAGCGACGCAGAAAACCACTCCGACAAAGGGCTTCAGCGGAAAAAGATGACAACAAACTTATAAGAAATAGAAAATTGGGATTTGAAAACTGGGAATTGGAAGAGATTAAGAACAGCCGCTTAATTGTCTTTCAATTCTCAGTTTTCAGCTGTTTTTCCTTTTCTGTCAGTCAGAAATTGGAAAAAAATTAGTAAGTTTGCAGCTTGAAAATAACCCATAGTGCCTGACTTACAGACCAGAACAGGCAGGCTATCCACAACAGATCATGGCAAAGAAAGACAACGAACTAACCCCGATGATGAAGCAGTTTATGTCGCTGAAGGCAAAGCACCCCGACGCGCTGCTGCTGTTTCGTTGCGGAGACTTTTATGAGACATACCTTCAGGACGCCGTAGACGCCAGCAAGATACTGGGCATAACGCTCACCAGGCGCAACAACGGAGGCTCGAAAGACCCTACGGAGATGGCCGGATTTCCGCATCATGCGCTCGACACGTATCTGCCAAAGCTCGTAAGGGCGGGCAGGAGAGTGGCCATCTGCGATCAGCTGGAGGACCCCAAGCTCACCAAGAAGCTCGTTAAGCGAGGCATAACCGAGCTGGTTACGCCCGGAGTGGCCATGACCGACAACGTGCTTAATTACAAGGAAAACAACTTCCTGGCAGCCGTCAACTTCGGCAAGACGGCGTGCGGAGTGGCGTTTCTCGACATATCTACCGGCGAATTCCTCACGGGCGAAGGCTCCTACGACTATGTAGAGAAGCTGCTCGTCAACTTCTCGCCTAAGGAAGTGCTCTTTGAGCGCGGCCGCAGGGCAGAGTTTGAGCGCTGGTTCGGCAACAAGTTCTTCACCTTCGAGCTCGACGACTGGGTGTTCACCGAGCAGTCGGCCAACCAGAAGCTGCTGAGCCACTTCGACGTAAAGTCGCTCAAGGGCTTCGGCGTGGAGCATCTCAGGAGTGGAGTGGTGGCGAGCGGAGCCATACTTCAGTATCTCGAGATGACGCAGCACACGCACATTGGCCACATAACGTCGCTCTCGCGCATTGAGGAAGAGCGCTACGTAAGGCTCGACAAGTTCACCATACGCTCGCTCGAGCTGCTGCACCCCATGCAGGAAGACGGCTCGTCGCTGCTCGACGTGATAGACCGCACCGTGTCGCCCATGGGCGCCCGCATGCTGAAGCGCTGGGTGGTGTTCCCCCTGAGAGATGCCCGCGTGATAGAAGACAGGCTCGACGTGGTTGAATATTTCTTCCGCCATCCCGAATTCAAAGACCTTCTCGACAGCCAGCTCCACCGCATTGGCGACCTTGAGCGCATCATATCAAAGGTTGCCGTGGGCCGTGTGTCGCCGCGCGAGGTGGTGCAGCTCAAGACAGCCCTGCAGGCCCTGGTGCCCGTAAGGCGTGCATGCCTCGAGGCAGACAACGCCGTGCTGCGCCGCATAGGCGACCAGATGGCGCTGTGCGAGGGCCTGCGCGACCGCATTGAGCGAGAGGTCAGCGAAGATTCGCCGCAGCTTGTGAGCAAGGGCGGCGTGATAAAGAACGGCGTAAGCAGCGAGCTCGACGAACTGCGCAACATTGCCTACAGCGGCAAAGACTATCTGCTGAAGATACAGGAGCGCGAAACCGAGCTTACGGGCATATCGTCACTGAAGATAGGCTACAACAACGTGTTCGGCTATTACCTCGAGGTGCGCAACATCTACAAGGACAAGGTGCCGGAGGAGTGGGTGAGAAAGCAGACGCTTGCCAACGCCGAGCGATACATCACGCAGGAACTGAAGGAATATGAGGAGAAGATTCTGGGTGCCGAAGACAAAATATTGCAGCTGGAGAGCAAGCTGTTCTCCGAGCTGGTGCTGTCGATGCAGGAGTATATCCCCGCCATACAGACCGACGCCTCGCTCATAGCCCGTATCGACTGTCTGCTGTCTTTCGCCAAGACTGCCGCCGAACACGGCTACATCCGTCCTGCCATTGATGCCGACAACATTGTGCTCGACATACATCAAGGACGCCACCCGGTGATAGAGACGCAGCTGCCCGTGGGCGAGAGCTATGTGCCCAACGACATATATCTCGACGACAAGAAGCAGCAGATAATAATAATCACCGGACCGAACATGGCCGGAAAGTCGGCTCTGCTGCGTCAGACGGCACTGATAGTGCTGCTGGCCCAGATAGGATGCTTCGTGCCGGCAGAGAGCGCGAGGATAGGTCTGGTGGACAAGATATTCACACGTGTGGGAGCGTCGGACAACATATCGCTGGGCGAGTCGACCTTCATGGTTGAGATGACCGAGGCAGCCAACATCCTCAACAACGTTACTCCGCGCTCGCTGGTGCTCTTCGACGAGCTCGGCCGAGGCACGTCCACATACGACGGAATAAGCATAGCGTGGGCCATTGTGGAGTATCTCCACGAGCATCCCAAGGCTCAGGCGCGCACGCTCTTTGCCACTCACTATCACGAGCTCAACGAGATGGAGAAAAACTTTGCCCGCATAAAGAACTTCAACGTAAGTGTAAGAGAGTCGGGCGGCAAGGTTATCTTCCTGCGAAAGCTCGAGCCGGGCGGCTCTGAGCACTCCTTCGGTATACACGTGGCGCAGATAGCCGGCATGCCAAAGAGCATCGTGAAGAGGGCAGAGACCATACTGAAGGAGCTTGAGGCAGACAACGCCCAGGTGGGCGGAGTGGGCAAGCCGTCGGCAGAGAAGATAAACATGAGCCGGCAGGGCATGCAGCTCAGCTTCTTCCAGCTCGACGACCCCGTGCTGTGCCAGGTGCGCGACGAGATACTGGGGCTCGACATCAACAACCTGACGCCCGTGGAGGCGCTCAACAAACTGAACGACATAAAGCGCATAGTTACAGGCAAATAGGGCAGGGCGGGGCTGTCGCCGTGGCGCGGCGCGCGCTGTCGTGGCGGCAGAAAACCAACCCCCAACAGGTCATCATACAGCACATGGTTTTATCACTTTTGTGCATTCAGGCTTTCATACCGAATCATAATAGCCGATTTGGGTTAAAGTCAAGGCGCCGCATGGCAGCCCATCAGACATTTTAAGTCTATGACTGTCGGCATGAATGAATGTCGTAAGTCATCAACGTATACGCACACTGATAATAAGTTCTGCGCCGTGATTTAAATCAGAACACAATACAAAGGAGAACATTTCTCCGTGGAGAATAAAGACAAAAGAAAGGATAGCATAATCAGAAAGAAGAACAGAATAGTTGCAGGGGATATCACAACATCCGTAAAAGCCAAAATACACCGGCAGAAGACATAATACAATTGGTTACAGCGGACAAAATACACCGGCCACAGAACACCCGACACACCGGCAATAAGCTCAACATCCGGCATCCCAATACCCCTCAAGTCAAATCATAATTATCCATTCTCAATTCTCCATTCTCCATTAGAACAGATTTGTTTTCAAGTCAAAATATTATGCAGAAAAAGACAATATTTCTAACAAGGCGTTACATCCTTTTTATCATTTCGGTGTTTATCAACGCCTACGGCATTGCCTTCATCACAAAGGCTCTGCTGGGCACGTCGCCCATAACGAGCGTCAACTACGTGCTGAGTATGTTCACGCCCCTTACCATGGGCCAGTGGACCATCATCGTAAACCTTCTTTTCGTGGCCACAGAGCCGCTCATGATGAGCCGCTCACAGCTGCGCGCCGACCTTCGCATGTATCTCATACAGATACCCGTTACGCTCTGTTTCGGCACGTTTATCGACATATCCATGTCGTCGCTGTCGTGGCTTCAGCCCGAGGCCTATCCCATGCAGCTGCTCAGCATGCTCGCCGGATGCGTCATTCTGGCGTGCGGCATAACGCTCGAGGTTAAGGCCGACGTGGCAATGGTGGCGGGCGAGTTCTTCGTCAGGGTGCTGGCAAGGCGCATAGGCGGCGACTTCGGCTACGTTAAACTGGGCTTCGACGTGGGCAACGTCATCCTTGCCTGCGTGTTCTCGATGCTCTTCATAGGCGGCATACACGGCGTGCGCGAGGGCACGGTGGCTGCGGCGCTGCTCGTGGGGCCGATAGTTCACTTCCTCACACCGTTCTGCCGCGTGCTCAACGGCGTGCTGGGCTACTCTGAGCAGACCGAAGGCAAGGCAGCCGCGGCGCCTGCCGACGTGGTGGTTACCATAGCCCGCGAGTTTGGCAGCGGCGGCCACATGCTGGGCGAGATGCTGGCGTCGAGACTCGGCGTAAGGCTCTACGACCGCGAGTTCATAAAGATGGCGGCAAAGAGCAGCGGCATCAACGAAGACTACATAAGGCGCAACGAGCAGACCATACCGTCGTTCTGGCTGAAGTGCATACTGTCGCAGGGCTACGGCACGCAGGCGGGCAGGGGACTGTCTGACGACGACGTGCTCTTCCTTGCCGAGAGCAAGATAGTGCAGCAGCTGGCCGACAAGGAGCCGTGCGTCATCGTGGGGCGCTGCGCCGACTTTGTGCTGAAGGGACGTCCGGGCGTTGTGCGCGTGTTCTGCTATTGCGACCGTGACACGGCCATCGACCGATGCACGTCTGAATACGGCCTGGACAAGGTTAAGGCGGAGGCCGAGATAAAGAGGCTCAACAAGGCCCGCGGCACTCACTATGAATATTACACAGGTCAGCGCTGGGACGATCCGCGCAACTACGACCTGATGATAAACACAGGCTCGATGAGTCTTGAAGAGGCGTGCGGCATCATTGCACGTATGTGCGACAACGCAAAGGCCGACATGAAGGCTGCCAAGGCATGACATGGCCGGGGCAGGGCAGAGGTCTTACGGCGTTATGCCCTGCGGCGTGGCAGTTAAGGCGGGGCGCATATTATTGATGCCTCTTAATGCCTTTTGACGCCTCGCCGGCTTCAGGTTTTATGCCAAAATCAGACTGCTCTTGTCTGTCTTCGTAACACGTTGAGTTTCAGTGCGTTGCAAAAGACCGTGTTTTGGCATCCGTTTCGTGGCATTTTGCAGCGCAAAACGATACCTTTTAGACGGCAAAAGGACGCAAACATGATTTTAACAGATATATTATGATACGTTTTGTTGAGAAAAAAGACATCAAGGAGATAACCGCACTCTATAACAAATACATTGTTGAGGGCGTTGAGACATTTGAGACCGAGACGCTCACCGAAGAGCAGATGGCTGAAAGGGTGGGGCACATATCGGCAAGCTGCCCTTATCTCGTGGCTGAAGAAGACGGCCGCGTGGCGGGAATATGCTATGCCCATCCGTGGAAGGAGCGCGCCGCCTACTGCAACACTTACGAGACGACGATATATCTCTCGCCCGACTTCACCCGCCGCGGCCTCGGCACTGCCCTGATGCGCCGCCTGATAGACGAGTGCCGCCGGCGCGGATACAAGGTGCTGATAGCCTGCATAACGGGCTGCAACGAGGCGAGCATAGAGCTTCACCGCAAGCTGGGCTTCAGTCAGGCGTCGCATTTTCACGATGTAGGCTACAAGCTCGGGCGCTGGCTCGACGTGGTGGACTTCGAGCTGAAGCTTGATTAATCCTTGGCTGTTTATATGCTCTATATGTCAGCATGACTTCATGATGCTGACGCGCAACAATGATGCCATGCTGACATTCTTTTATAACGGCATTTTAAGCCCGCGTGAGCAGTTTTCTCATGCACGCCCCTACATCTTCACGCCGAACACAAGAAAACGCGTCAGAACGGATTTTATGTCCGGCAGAAAATCCCTTTTGTTATGTTTCTTGGCTTGAACGTAATGGGCAATAAAAAAGAAATTAGGGGAAATTTTCCGAAAATTTCCCCTAATTTCCCTTATTTTCCTCTGTATTTCCCTTACTTAATTCATTTATTCTCTCCTCAAAGTTGTCGGCTCTGACATATCCCGTCATTCTGTTGTTGAGCTTAATCTCGCTCATTATTCCCATTTGTACAAGAGCCTGAAGGTCTGTTCTTGCCGTCTTGTCGGTTACGGCAAACTGCGTTGCTATCTCCTTGGCGGTTATTATGTTGTCGCCGTTTTTATACAGCTCCTTTATTATCCTAGCCTGTCTTAGGTTTATGCCGTTCATGCCGCTTAGGGCAGTCATGCTTTCGCGTTCGCTTATCTTGCGCTGCAGGTAGAGTTTAAGCTCCTCGTATGCCTTCTTCATCGTTATCAGATTATACTGTATGAAGTAAGACAGGTCGTTGCCGTCGGCCTCGGTGTATAGGAACGCCTTTTCGTATTGTGCCTTGTTGCGGTAGATAATTCTCGATATTGAGAGATACTCCGTGAGCCGGTAGCCCTTCTTCATCATGTACCAGTAGACCAGCGAGCGCGCCGTGCGCCCGTTGCCGTCTACAAAGGGATGTATGAAGGCAAGCATAAAGTGGATTATTATTCCCTTGATAATCGGATGTATAAAGTTGTCGGGGTCGTCAGTGTTTGCAAAGTCGCACAGCTCCCTCAGCATGCCTTCCACCTCGTCGTGCGGCGGCGGTGTGTGGGCTATCTCGCCCGTTATGCCGTTCATCACCACTATGTCGTCGGTCTGCCTAAGGCTTCCTTCATATCCGCCGTTGTCGAGAGTGTCGGCAGATATGTATCTGTGTATCTCGAGAATCCTTTCGAGCGAGAAGTCGTCGTGCCTGTGTTCGGCAAGATAGTTTATCGTGGCATAGTTGTTGGCAATCATCTTCTGACTCTTGTCGCGCGGTTTCTGTTTCTTCCGCAGCATCTCTTTTGCCACCTTGCGTGTGGTCGACGCTCCCTCCATCTGGCTCGACGCTATTGCCTCTTCCATAACGGAGCTTACGAGATAGAAGTTCTTGTCGCTCTCGGGTATTATGCTGTCGGTGCCGAGGTTGCCGCCTATGTTGAGGTCAAACTCGTGCATCATGGCGAGCATGTGTTCTGTAACGGTGAAGCTGAACGTGTAGCGTCCGAAGCTTATCTGCTTTGAGTTGAGCATCCGTTGCAGTTTTACGGCATGCCACAGCGCCTTGCTGCTGATGCCTTTTGGCGCGAGATATTTCACCTTGTCCCAATAATAATACCCGTTGCTGATCTTTTTCAGCAGCGGCATGTAGCTCTTGTCGGTAAGCAGCTTCATGGCTTCCGTCAGGTCGCTTTGGGTAATTTCGGGTGTTTTCTCAATCATTTGCGTCGTTATCTGTTGCGCAAATATATGATTATTTTCGCATAAATACACAGAAATAGGGGAAATTTTCCGCAAATTTCCCCTATTTCCCTCTATTTGTTTCCTTTCCGGCCGTTAAGCCGCAGGATATTGGTCTATTTCTCAATGCCCAGTTTCTGCATCCATTTTCCGCCCTTCATGCAGAGAATGCCTATGATTACGAACGGTATGCTGAGCAGCTGTCCCATGTTGAGCAGCATTGAAGCCTCAAACTCTTCCTGTATGTCCTTTGTGAACTCGATGAAGAATCGTGCCGTGAAGATGAGCGTTATGCAGAGTCCGAAGAAGAATCCTGTGCCCACTCGCTGCGGTTTTTTGCGGTAGAAATACCATCCTACGAAGAAGAAAATGGCGTAGGCTATAGCCTCGTAGAGCTGTCCCGGATGGCGCGGAGTCATGTCAACGCGCTCGAAGATGAATGCCCAGGGCACGTCGGTTGCCTTGCCTATGATTTCAGAGTTCATGAGGTTTCCCAGTCGGATAAAGCATGCCGTTACGGGAGTTGCTATCGCCACGTTGTCGAGCACGCGCCAGATGTTGACCTTTGTGCGGCGCACGTATAGCCAGAGGGCAATGATAAGTCCGATGGTGCCGCCGTGGCTTGCCAGTCCTTCATATCCGGTGAACTTCCAAGAGCCGTCGGCCATGAAATGTATAGGCAGTATCATCTCCACTATATGCTTGCCGCTCGACAGAAAATAGTCGGGCTCATAAAACAGACAGTGGCCCAGACGGGCGCCTATCAGTATGCCCACGAAGCAGTAGATGAACAGCGGATCAAACAGCTCCGGCTTTATCTTCTGCTCCTTGTAGAGCCTCTTCACGATGAAATATGCCGACGCAAGGCCCAGAAGCCAGCACAGCGAATACCAGCGTATGGACATCGGCCCGAGATGAAATGCCACCAGGTTGGGGTTCCACAGGATGTATAATAATTCGGAAATCATGATAGGTAATATTTATGTAGTTAGAGTAGTTAAAGGAGTTATCGCAGGCTTGGGCCTGCTGGTAGTTAAAGTCATTAGCCTTGCCTGTTGAGCAGAGCCTGTGCAGTTAACGTTCTTATGGTACGCAGGTTTAAAGGCATTTGACTTTAACTCCTGAGCGACCACAGGGAGCGGTAACTGCTTTAACTCCTTTAACTACTCTTTCAAGCCTCTTTTGCTCTTAAAATTTATACATTAAACCTGAAGTGCATGATGTCGCCGTCCTGCACAACATAGTCTTTGCCCTCGATGCCCAGTTTGCCGGCTTCGCGCACTGCGGCCTCTGAGCCGTATTTGATGTAGTCGTCATACTTTATCACCTCGGCGCGGATAAAGCCCTTCTCGAAGTCGGTGTGGATTACGCCGGCACACTGAGGAGCCTTCCAGCCCTTGTGATATGTCCATGCCTTGACCTCCATCTCGCCTGCGGTGATGAATGTCTCGAGGTTAAGCAGGGCGTAGGCTTTCTTTATCAGACGGTTTACGCCGCTCTCTTCAAGGCCAAGCTCGTCGAGGAACATCTGCTTGTCTTCGTATGTCTCAAGGCTTGCTATGTCTTCCTCTGTCTTGCCTGCTATTACGAGCACTTCGGCGCCTTCGGCCTTTGCCACCTCCTCAACGCGGCGGCTGTAGTCGTTGCCGGTCTTGGCTGATGCCTCGTCGACGTTGCACACATACAGCACGGGCTTAGCCGTCAGCAGGAACAGGTTGCGTGCGGCGTCCTGCTCTTCCTTGCTGTCAAACTCAACCACGCGTGCGTTCTTGCCCTGTTCGAGCACTTCTTTGTATGCCTCGAGCACCCCTACTTCTATTTTTGCCTCCTTGTTTCCGGCGGCTGCCACCTTCTGCTGCCTGCTCAGACGTCCCTCTATGGTCTCGAGGTCCTTCAGCTGCAGCTCGGTGTCAATTATTTCCTTGTCGCGTATGGGGTCTATGCTGCCGTCAACGTGAGTGATGTTGTCGTCGTCGAAGCAGCGCAGCACGTGTATGATGGCGTCGGTTTCGCGTATGTTTCCGAGGAACTTGTTGCCCAGACCTTCGCCCTTGCTGGCACCCTTTACGAGTCCGGCAATGTCCACAATCTCGCAGGTTGCGGGCACGATGCGTCCCGGATGTACTATCTCGGCGAGCTTTGTCAGGCGTTCGTCGGGCACAGTTATCACGCCGACGTTAGGTTCGATGGTGCAAAAAGGAAAGTTGGCTGCCTGTGCCTTCGCGCTCGACAGGCAGTTGAAAATCGTAGACTTGCCCACATTAGGCAGTCCTACTATACCACATTTTAATGACATGTCTTATAAACGTTTATATTCCGGGCGCAAAGTTATAACAAAAAAGTGATATAACTGTCATTGTGGCGGCATAATTAATGTTATGATTTGTTGCGTGGCTGTCTGCCTCCGGCTTAATGTCGTCGCCGTTCTGTCTGCATTCTCTCCGGCATGGCCCGCCGCACAGGCAGAAAAAGCATACGCCGTACGGCGCAATGTCATACGTCGTTAAGGGCTTGTTAAGGCGGCAGGATAGGGCTTAATTTACGGCAAAAAGACAAAAATGGCGGATAAAGTGGCCACGTTTTGATTAATAATTCGTACCTTTGAGACCGGCCTTGTCTGATATTATGTTTTGAGTATAGCGGCTCTCTATGCATACAAGTCTTACGCCACGGCCTGCCGTCATGCAGCGTGATGCTGACATGGGCGGTATTTCTGTTTGATGTTTTGCCGCTGAAATTAATTTTATCTGTTATGCGCTTGATGTATACCCAATACGGCAGACCTGCCTTATGTCTGTCTTTCCTTTTAGCCTGTGTCATTGAATGTTGCGCTGCAGCATGCCGCGGTGTGCGCTGCGTGGCTCTACGCGCCGCTGTGGCAGCATTGCTGTTGTCGTGTGTGTGTCTTGCGGTGGCAGGCGGGGCAGAAAAGAATGTGCTGAAGGAGCGGTGGACGGCATATCTGAAGGAGTATGTGCAGCACACGCCCGGCAGGAAGTTTTATCTGAACGAAATCAACAAGATTAACCGCAGCAACGCCGACTCGCTGAAGCCGGCGCAGCTGGCAGCAAGCTATTATCCCATGTGCAAGATGTTCACCGAGAAGGGCGACTTCCTGTCTGAGGTGCTTTTTGCCAGGATGGTGTTCAACGAACTGAAGAAGACAGCCGCTACGAAGACCGACTTCCTGATGATGGCAAAGTATGCCAACTCGGCCGGAATAGGCTATGCGATGCTCGGATTTCATGAGGAAGGCCGCAAGATGTTCGACAGGGCAGCTGCCATAGCCCGCAAGCACGGCTTCAGGAAAGTGCTGTCGCAGATATACACCAATCAGGCACAGCTCTACTATGACACGCATGACTATGCCAAGGCGCTGAGGATGCTGATAAGTCTGAAGAGCCTGGCAGGGGCAAGCAGCATACTGTATAACAACATGGCGCTGGTCTACTGCGGACAGAAGAACATGCCCAAGGCCATTGCCTGCCTCGACAGTGCGCTGCAGTGTGCCGCCGGCAACAGGGATGTGCTGTCGCGCGTTTATATCAACAAGGGCGGACTGCTCACCGAGATGGGCAAGTATAAAGAGGCCGAGAGTGCTCTTGTGATGGCAGAGAAGACGCTGCCGGGCGAAAAGTTTACGGTGTCAGAGCTGATGATAAGGCTCAACTTCGTACAGCTTTACATAGCCATGGGACAGAAGCATAAGGCTCTCAGCGAGATTGGGTATATCGAGGAGAAAGTGATACCGAAGCAGTCGGACGCCATAAAGGGCAAGTATCTCAAGGAGATAGCCACTCTCTACATGAAGCTCAACTATTACGAAAGGGCGTCGAGATGCCTGCAGGAGAGCATGAAGCTCAACGACTCGCTCAACTTTGACAACCAGAAGAGGCAGCTCTTTCAGATGATGACATGGTATGACATAGCACAGCTGCGCAACGACAACATGGAGCTGAAGATGAAGTATGATTTTGCCAACATAAAGCTGCGCAACCGCACGATAATATCCGTGGCCACCATACTCGTGGCCGTGCTGCTGTCGGTGCTCGTGGTTGTCAGCATAAAGAAGCGCAAGAACGAGCAGAGGCAGAGCGCTATAATACTCGAGCAGGAAAAGAAGCTGAGGATGCTTGAGCAGAAAGAGCACGAATGGGAGAAAAAGAGAATGGAGAGCGAAATAGGAAAGAAGAGCCGCGAGCTGACGACATTCTCGATAGACCTTTCGTCGATAGACAATCTGCACAAGAACATCTGCGAGGAGCTGGCCGAGCTGAGCAAGGACATAGCCGAGGAAGACACGCGCAAGCGCGTCAACGGCATATCGCTGAAGCTGCGCCAGCAGACCGCCAATAGGCTCAACGAGGGCTTCAAGACATACTTCAACGAGGTGTCGCCGCTCTTCGACGCCAAGCTCAAGGAGGCTCACCCTAACCTTACGCAGAACGACTGCCGCCTGTGTGCCTACATATACATGGGACTGACCTCGAAGGAGATATCGCAGATAACGTTCCGTGAGGTTGAGTCGGTAGAGAAGAGCCGCAACAGGCTAAGAAAGAAAATCAGCCTCGGCAGCGACGTGTCGATACGCGGATATCTGCAGTCGATAATTGACGACGGGCAGGACTGCGCGTCATGATATATATTGGCAATATGCCGCTTGATATATATTTATCCTTATTCTTTACCCGACCCCGGCATCATCATATCAACAGCCGCCACGCGTCACTCCGATGCGCATGCTGCCGGCTGCCGGTGTCTTTATGTGTGATTGTAGGTATGGCAGAAGTGTCCGGCAAATATATTCCCGGTGTGGCGTATGAGGATGAACTCAAATTTTCTTGTATGGTTAAACATTCAGGGGTAAATGCCTTACCGGGATAGCTGCCTGCAAGCTGTGCATCTTTGTGGCGGTGACGGCTGTTAAGATAATATTTTTTATGCTATGAAGCCGTGTCATAAAAAGACGGGGCGCCGGCCTTAATGTTTCACAACAGTTATGTCATGCCGGCGCCCCATTCAATAAGCCGTGCCCATACGTGATTCAGATTAAGCACGGCATGCTAATCAGTGAGTGATGTGCATTTTCCTTACTGTCTTATTTTTTTCGGTTATCAACAAATTTGTAGCCGCTGATAGAGTTATTAGTTCGGTCAGCGATATTCATTTGTCCGTATTTTCAGATGTGTATGTGCATCTATATTTGGCTGAAATGTAGAATTTTCTGTATTATAATGCTTATGATTTATGTTTTAAATATAGGGGCTAATATGTTTATTTTTCCTTTTATGTCTTATATTTCTGCTTATTGATTTTTATTGCAGCTCTTTTTTATATGTCAAGATCGTTTTATTATTTGCCGGCACATGACTGGATGTGCCGGCTTTTAGAAAAACGTTACTTTTATTTTACCACAATTTTGCGGCCATTTATAATATATATACCTCTTTTCAGATTATTTCTTACCTCGTTGTATTCGCCTTCAGCCACGATGCGTCCCTGCAGGTCGTATGCCTTAACGTTCCCGTCGGTGTCCTCGCCGTTGCCGTTATCTACCTCGGTGATGCCCGTCGGGGTGGCGTCAAGGTCGATGAACCAGCTTTTGTATGAGCCTGCTCCGCCTGTGAAGCCTGACAGGATGCGCCCCGTGGCGTTGCAGATGGCCGTGCCCGTGGGTATGTTCTGCAGCCAGTCGGCGGCCTCGGTCTCGCCCTTCAGCCTCAGCCAGTCAACCAGTGTCACCTTCTCGTTGCTGCCTGCGGGGTAGACGTAGGCCGTGCCCATGTCTGACACGAAGAAGTCGCCGTCGTTTGTTGCGCTGTATCCGTAGAGCCCGTCTTCATATTCTGTCAGCTCAAGCTCGTCGCCTATGGTTAGCAGGGCGGAGCCGCCCGCGGTGCTCCAGTCCTTTTTCGTGGTGGCGAAATACTTTCCGTTGGCTGGCATCCACACGCCGTTCTGGGTGTAGAAGTTGGGGTCTACGTTCTCGTAAATGAACTCCCTGAACGCATTGAGCTGCTCCCAGAACTTGGCGTCTTCCTCCTGGTATGTCACCAAGTCGTTGTCATAGCGCGTGCGTTCCTCTTCGGTCATGTAGTCTCTTTCGTCGGGATAGTATGTCGGCTTTGGCCCTTCGCCTATGTTGTTCAGCCAGAGCGAGTCCTTGTACGCCTGCATGTCCTGTTCATGCTGGTTGTATTTCTCCTCAGTCATGTAGTCGCGGTATTCCGGACCGACGGGTTGGTTGTCAGGATATTCGGGAAACACCGTGCCCGGGTCGCACAGGTTCTTGTCATACACCTCGTATGTCCATGTGCCGTCCTGCTGCTTGCGGTACACCATGGGCAGGCAGTTGTTCTCCTGTGTCATCAGCTGCGCGGCTATCACCGTTCCGTCCTCCGAGATGCAGTTGGGCAGGATGTATTTGGGTGTTGTGCCCATGAAGTCTTTTTCGGGGTAGGGCAGCTCCTTGTAAACGCCGTATTTGCCGTCGCCGCCGCGCGTCCAAATCACGGGCTTGTTTATTAATGTGTTGAACTTCTGGCTGGCCGTTGCCACGAAGCCTGATATGTATTCGCCCGACTGGTTGATGCAGTTGGCGCACGAGTAGAGGTTTTCCTCGCCGGGGTTCATGCCGAGCGGTGTCCATTCTTTCTTTTCTATGTCGAGGATTGAGGGCATGCCGCCGACGCTGCCCACAAGGAAGCCGTCGTTTGTCACCATGTTGCCCATGCCGAGGTCGTAGGCCTTGTCAAGGCTGGTGTATTCATCGAAGTCGCCCGTAGCGGTGTTGTATATCCCAAGATAACCGTTGTTGTCTACGGCGAGCAGGTATTTTCCGTTCTCGCTCATGGCGTGGAAACGTTTTTCAATTGGCACTTCCATCATCACCTGTGCTGAAATTAAACTTGTGCTCAGCAACGTCACTACTAGTAATAATAATTTTTTCATAATCGTTCTTTTTAAGGTTGTGTAGGATTTTTTCTGCTGTATGTACCCATATCCGGATTATGGGAACTTCATGCAATTTCTTTTATGTGTCATCATGTTTTTTGCTGACGCAATCATGATTTACACCGCAAAATTATTAAAATCATGTCTTAAAGTCAAGCTTTTCTACCCTGACAAAACCCTGACAACCTTCAAATTTCCCTTATTTTAGGCTGTTTTTATGCCTAAATGTGGCTTTTTAGCAGAAAAATATGTGTTTTTATAATTTTTGAGTATCGTTGCCGCTATGTTGCTTCGAAATGTATTTTCTGCCTTGTTTAGGGCGCGATATTTTGGCTGCGCCGGTGCTGTGCCGTTCTTTTCCTGATATATGGCGTGTTATGGGCGCCTCCCGTAGCTGCTGAAGGCCGTCTGCGTGCTGCGGCAAGTCTTCTAATCTAATGCAAGCCTTATGCAGCCTGACGGCTCTGCTGACGCTATTATATGACAAAGCCCCTATGCGCCGCGTTGTGCGCATAGGGGGCTTTGCTGTGTTATGGCGGCAGCTGCCTGAGGCTTTTGTCCTGTCAGCTGCCTGATGTGCTTTTGAAGAAAATTACTTCACGATAACTTTTATAGTTCTGCCGTCAGACATCTTTACGATGTTCAGGCCCTTCACAGGCTTGCTTATCTTGCGGCCGTCTACTGTGTAGCGCTCAACCTCAACGCCAGTGCCCTTGTCTGTTATCGGGGCTTCGATGCCGGCTGTGATGCTTTCGCCAAGCTTACATGTCTCAGCGTTGTTTACATACACGTCGTCTATGCTTGTTTCAGTGCCAACAGGTCTGTTGATGAATGCCACTACGTGCATGTTCTCGGGCTTCCATGAGCTGTCGAGAGTGATAGTATACTTGTTGCTGTATGTGTTGCCGTTCCAGTTGATGGCGCCTCCGAAGGCGTCGCTTAGTGCCTTGCGTGTAACGTGGTTGTGTATGGCGTCTCTGCTGCCGCCTATCTGTGCAGACTGTATGCCGTCTTCAGTAAGGAACACTGACAACACTGCGTCTTCACCCATAATTTCGTTAAAGCCATTTGCGCCGTTGCCGTAAACCTCAACGTTAAGCTCTCTTGTGCTTTCGTTGTATTCGCTCTTTATGTTGATGCTTGCAAATGAAGGTATAGTGTTAGAGTTTTCTATTACCTGATTAAGCATCTCGGCAGCCTGATTTACATATTGTGGGTAGTATCCGATTCCGAGTGTGATTGTCTGGGCGCTGTTCAGCTCAGTGTTTGTCTCATAATATCTGTTGAACATTGCACATGGATCACCGGTTTGATTGTATGTATTTGATAATGCCAGTGATTCGTCGCACACCATCGGGTCGCCAGACTGCGGTATGTTGTCGTGGTGAGCCATTATTACGATATCGTTGCGCAGTTCTGTCAGAGCTTCGAGCACAGGCCATGCCAGCGGACAGTTCGGGCATTTTGTTGAAGTGAACTCCTCAACGAGGTTCTTCTGTCTCAGCATGCTTTCAGCATATACGCTGACGTCCATGCCGGCAATGTCGTCCTCGGTGTACTCTGTAGGAGCCTGTCCGTTTATCTTTGCCACCTTAACGGCCAGTGTGTGCTTGCCTGATGCAGCGTCTGCAGGTATGGTGGCGTTGCCGTTCACGGTCTGCGGGCTGTTGGTCAGCGCAACAGGTGTTTCGGCTGTAGCTATCACGTTGTTGTCAAGGATCACGTCGATGGTATATGCAGACGGGATGTTGTTTCCGTTGTTCTTTATTGTGTAGCTGTAGGCTATGTTCTGTCCTGCCTGTACGAATTTAGCTGATGTGAATGAGCTTACGGTGATGTCTTCGTCGGGGAAGCTGCCGCCCTTAACAACGGCCTGTATGCAGAAGTTGCCGTACTGTGTGCCGAAGTTGTACCATCCTGTGCCGCCCTGTCCTAGGTTTCCGTACATGAGGCATCCGCCGTCAACGCCGCCGTTGGGGTTTGCGCCCAGGTCGGTTGCCAGAGGATATTTTCCAGGAACTGATGTGAAGTCGTAGCAGATGAGATAGTCAACGCCGTCTTCTATGGTTACGGGTGTTGCAAGCGTAACGTCGTTCCATCCCTTCTGTGTGTTAGCCACGGCCTCTTCTGACATGAGTGTCATCTCACCGCTTTCGAGCGCAACCTTGTAGACGCTTACTTTAGATGCTCCGATGAGTTCGCCGAGGGCGAAGCGCACTTTGGTTATCTGTCCGCCTACGAAGTGGCCTATCTGTGCCTTGGTGAACTCTACACCGGCCTTAAACTGGCCGCTGGTGTTCAGTCCCAGAGGGTTTTCGCCTATTGCGTCAGAGTCGTAGAAGCCCATTATTCTCTCGTCTGCGTCCATCGCTATGCGGTTGGGACCCATAGCCGGAGCCATGTGCTTGTTAATTACGGCTGTGTGTTGTTTTGTTACTGTGATGCTTCCGTCTGGTGTGAGCATCTGTGCGTTGACTGTCGTGAGCGACAGCAGCAGTGCAATCAGTGTAAAAAATGTTTTTCTCATAACTTGATGATTATGGTTAATGATTTTGGTAAATTGCCGTTTCAGACTTCCAAAGATAGCATTCTTTATTGATATATGGTGCATAAAACAGGGGATAAAAAGGTGGACAGTGATGTTAAATAATGTTTATCCATTGATAATCAGATATTTACAGACATGCACCGCAGCTGTAATTTTGCCGCGGTGCATGCTCTTCTACTCTCATTTTACTACAACCTTTCGGCCGTTGATAATATATATACCCCTTTTCAGATTGTTTCTTACCTCGTTGTATTCGCCTTCAGCCGCGATGCGTCCCTGCAGGTCGTATGCCTTAATGTGGCTGTTGCCGCTTTGCTCAATGTCTGTTTTTATATCTAAAATCATATTTTAGCCTGAATCATGCATGATGTGGGTGATAAAATTCATATTGTCGTGCTGATGTTTTAACTGGCAGCGCCAGCTGTTGCGCGTGAGCTTTTTGTAGGTTGATGCCGGCATGGAAAAGCCGCGGGGCTGATTAAGGGCAAAAATCTGTAAGCAAAACGCTTTGCTTTGCTTAACGTGCAGTCTCGGTATGCCGCCGTGCGACATAAACCGTAAGCAAAACCATGTCTGCTGCTTTCAGACTGTTAACCTATCGTTTTCGAGTCGTAAACGGCCCACTTTTACATCGAAAGTGGCCCGTTTTTTATCGGCAAACAGCAGGTTAATAGTTTGGATTAAGAAGGAATGTGTTGAGTAGCAAAGAAAAATCTGAATGTTTCTCGGTGCAGGCTGATTATGGAAAAAAATCGGAATGTATTTCGGATCACAGATCCTTATATTCTATGCTGTCGGATAACATATCCGACAGAACAATAGCCTTGTAGTTTCCGGTCCAACTTGTTGGTGCTGACTCAGCCATCCAATGTCTACACCTATAGCAACCAACGATATAAATCTACAATGCAAATGTGCCGGCGGATCTGCGCTCCGCCGGAAATAAGTATCAGGATTTTCAATCCGCTATCTTCCTTTTTCTATTCAGCGATAGCATGATGCAGATTGATTTGTAGAAAACAAATCTGAATGTATTTCGGATCTCGGTGCAGGCTGATTATGGAAAAATCGGAATGTTTTTCGGATCACAAATTAGCTGCGCTGACCTTCGGTTCTGATATTCTATGCTGTCGAATTTTTCGCTTTGCTCAACAACTCGTGCATATCCGACAGAACAATAGTCTTGTTGTTTCCGGTCAATTTGTTGGCTTTAACTCCTTTAATTTCTCGATATACGTTTTCTTGTTTTTACCCCTTTGATTTAAATTCTTTAACTTTAAAAAATAAAGTATGTTAATTGTATGTTACTTTTACACTTATTCTCCGTCTAATATCGGAAATACTTGAAAATTTAATTAGGTTTAAACACGTTATATATGAAAAAATCATTGGCAATTATGGCCGCTGTGACAGGACTGTGCGCACAGCAGGCTATGGCTCAGTATCCTCAGATTACGCCCGAAGCAAAGGCTAAGTTTGAGGCACAGCGTGCCGAGTGGGAGGCTCATTCAGACTCTGCTTGGCAGGTAGCGTTCCCCATCGTAAAGAAAGAGGCAATGGAAGGTCGCCCCTATGTGCCATGGGCATGGCGTCCTTACGACCTGAAGCAGGCCAAGATACCTGCATTCCCCGGTGCTGAGGGCGGCGGTATGTACACTGCCGGCGGACGCGGCGGCAAGGTGCTCGTCGTAACCAACCTCAACGACGACGGTCCCGGCTCATTCCGTTGGGCTTGCGAGCAGGGCGGTGCGCGCATCATCGTGTTCAACGTATGCGGTATCATCAACTTGAAGACTCCTATCATTCTTCGCGCTCCTTACGTAACCATAGCAGGACAGACAGCTCCCGGCGACGGCGTGTGCATTGCAGGCGAGTCGTTCCAGGTGAACACTCACGACGTTATCGTGCGCCACATGCGCTTCCGCCGCGGCAACACACACGTGTGGAACCGTGAAGACTCTTTCGGCGGTAACCCCGTAGGAAACATCATGATAGACCACTGCTCTTGCGAGTGGGGACTTGACGAGAACATCTCTTTCTACCGCCACATGTTCGACATGGGCGACGGCAAGCCTTCGCGCAAGGAGCCTACAGTGAACGTTACAATACAGAACACTATCTCGGCTAAGGCGCTCGACACATACAACCACGCCTTCGGCTCTACCATCGGCGGCGAGAACACCACATTCATGCGTAACCTCTGGGCCGACAACACCGGCCGTAACCCGTCAATAGGATGGGGTGGTGTGTTCAACTTCGTGAACAACATTGTCTACAACTGGGTTCACCGTACTGCCGACGGAGGCGAGTTCTCTACAATGAGCAACTTCATCAACAACTACTATAAGCCCGGACCTCTCACTCCGAAAGATTCGCCTATAGGCTACCGTATCGTAAAGACTGAGAGCCGCAGCAAGAACCTCTTCCCGTATCAGCAGTTTGGCCGCGTGTATGCCATCGGCAACATCATGGAAGGTAACGAGGCTGTTACAAAAGACAACTGGGACGGCGGTATACAGATTGCCGACAAGGACCTGAAGGGCGAGGGCGGCATTCCTGAGGACGTTATGGCCCTGATGAAGTCTAACGAGCCGTTCCCTATGGCTCACATGACCATCATTCCGTCTGAAAAGACATTCGACTACGTGCTCGAGAACGTAGGTGCAACGCTGCCTACACGCGACATCGTTGACCAGCGCATCATCGAGGAGGTTCGCACAGGCAAGGCTTACTATGTGAAGAAGCTGCCGAAGGAGAATCCTTATGGCGACATGTGGGGACTGAGCGACAAGTCGAAGAACGAGGACGGCTTCTTCAAGTATCGCCGTCTGGACAAAGACTCTTACAAGTACGGCATCATTACAGACCCGGCTCAGATGGGCGGATATCCCGAATATAAGGGTGAGCCCCGCGTTGACACCGACGGCGACGGTATGCCCGACGAGTGGGAGATTGCCAACGGTCTTAACCCCAACGACCCGAGCGACGCCAACGGCGACTGCACAGGCGACGGATATACTAACATCGAGAAGTATATCAACGGCATCAGCACCAAGGTTAAGGTTGACTGGACTGACCTGAAGAACAACCACGACACTCTGGCCGGAAAGACAAAGCTGTTCTAATAAAAAGTAGTTAAAGAAGTTAGAGGAGTTAAGGAGAAGTTCCTTGAGCGCAGCGAAAAAAGACGTATGTCTTGCTCGTGTAACATAGCTTTTTTAAGACGAATAAAAGCGTTATAAACTGAAGAATGTTTCCCCGTAAAGGAAATATTCATGACATACAAAAATACCCGACTGCCACAGATTATTACGTCTGTAATGCAGTCGGGTATTTTCTTTTATAAAGCGGCAGTCAGTAGGCGTGAGTTATCGTTATATATTAAAAAATAGCCAAAACACTCCGTTTTATTACACCTCAAAGCATATGTCTTTTTTCGCTGCGCTCAAGGAACTCCTCCTTAACTACATAACTCCTTAACTCCTACGAAGAAGAGCATATGGCTTTAACTACTTTAACTACTTCTAACTCCTTTAACTCCTACGAAGAAGTGCATTTGGCTTTAACTCCTTTAACTACTTCTAACTCCTTTAACTCCTACGAAGAAGAGCATTTGGCTTTAACTCCTTTAACTCCTTTAACTACTCTAACTCCTTTAACTCCTTACATAGTGCGGCATCTCCTCCGGTATCACCATCGAAATCTCTACCAGGCCGGCCACTTTGCCGTCGCGTTTCCACGTTGTCTGATATATCATTTTCTTCACTCCGTTCTTCTGTATCGTGTACGAGTTAGTGCCGTCAGTGGCCATCAGTTCGCGTATCTTGGCCTGCGACTGCGGGCTGTGACATTCGAACATGTTGTGCCCAATCAGGTCGCCGTGGCTGGCAAACGTGGCTCGCGATTTCTCGTTCATATACAGTATTTTTCCCTCTGTGTCGCACACTGTTACGGCACAGTGCATCTGCTCGGCCCATTCGTCGTCGTAGAACGGCTCAAAGAGGTCGAGGCTCTCGTCGTCAATTTCTTCTTCCATTATAAATTTCAGATTTTTAAGTTCTATGTTAATTACGTCAAGATCAAGTTTGTAGTCTTCAATGCGCTCACCCTTTTTCAGCCCCAGTTCAGCCCTTATGCGGCGCGCTTCCGCGCTGTTAGGCTTCTTCTCGAGCGTTTCCTTCAGCATCTCGTAGCCCATCGGTCCGCCGCAGTTTTCGGGCGGGCAGCAGCCTTTTCCGGCGGTGCATACAGGGTGGGGATAAATCACGGTCAGAATGTCCTCGAGCACTATCTCATGCACCCAGTCGTCGCCGAAGTCGTAGACATACAGCAGCTTTTGGCGGTCAGTGCCGAACACGTCGCACAGCTTAGTTTCCTGCTCATCAAAGCTTTTTCTGTACATATTGCTGTCTACGTTGCTTAACATGTCGTCATCGTAGCATTTTGAGCTTATCTCAAAGCAGCCTCCGTAGGGCTTATCGCTGAATTTGTGCAGATGTTCGTTGTCCCATCCGAAGCTTATCTGTATTGTGTGGTGAAATTCTTCAAAAGTGCAGTTCTCTGGTATGATGACTCTTCGCCATACAGGCGGTTTCTTCACGTTCAGCAGTTTAATCTTAAATTGGTATGCCATAGGTTAGATGAAATTAGGTATTATTGTATGGCAAATATAGTGTTTTTTGGCGAATAATTAAGTGTTGAGGTATTTAGTTTTAGCTAATTTTCTCTGCTTTTTTCTTGTTGCACGCTTATATGCTTTTGATATAGTTTAGTCATGTCTGTTTATGTCTGCATAATGTTGCTGTATAATATTCTGATTGACAATATGTTGCGCGGTTCAGCCCATTGCGTTTCAGGTTGTCGTCAGGTTTTGGTCTTAGGGCAAGTTTTGATGTCTTTCTGATATAATTTAAAAGTGCAACAGTCGGAATTGACCGTTGCACTTGTCTTGTTTATTGGCATACCTGAATATTTCGTAATGTCATTTTTACTTAGATTTAGTGTGCTTCAAGCCAGTTGGCACCCCAGCCGCAGTCGGCAACTAATGGTACGTTGAGCTTGTATGCGCCCTGCATTTCTTCGAGCACTATGCGCTCAACGGTCTCTTTCTCCTCAGGCACAACGCTGAAGTTGAGTTCGTCGTGCACCTGAAGAATCATCTTGGAGCGCAGATTTTCGTCCTTGAAGCGCTTGTAGATGCGCACCATGGCCACCTTAATTATGTCGGCTGCAGAGCCTTGTATAGGGGCGTTGATGGCGTTGCGCTCGGCAAAGCCGCGCACCGTGCCGTTGTGCGAATTGATGTCGGGCAGATAGCGGCGGCGACGGAAGAATGTCTCTACGTAGCCCTGTTCGCGCGCCGTCTGCTTGGCCTTCTCCATGTATTCGTGCACCTTCGGGAAGGTGATGAAGTAGCCGTCTATCAGCTGCGACGCCTCCTGCCGGCTGATGTCCAGACGCTCTGCCAGACCGAACACCGTGATGCCGTATATTATGCCGAAGTTGGCGCGCTTGGCCTTGGTGCGCTGGTCGCGCGTAACGTCGGCAATGTCCTCTTTGTATATCTTTGCTGCCGTTGCGGCGTGTATGTCGTGGCCCGAACGGAAGGCTTCTATCATGTTCTCGTCGCCGCTCAGATGAGCCATCACGCGCAGCTCAATCTGACTGTAGTCGGCCGAGAAGAACAGGCAGCCCTCCTCGGGTATGAACGCCTTGCGTATCTCCTTGCCGTCCTCGCCGCGCACGGGTATGTTCTGCAGGTTAGGGTCAGACGAAGAGAGTCGGCCGGTGGCAGTGGCGGTCTGGTTGAATGATGTGTGTATGTGCCCTGTGCTCGGGTTTATCAGCTTCGGCAGCGCGTCGACATATGTGCCTAACAGCTTCTTTAATCCTCTGTGTTCCAGTATCTTACCCACAATCTCGTGCTTTCCGCTGAGCTGTTGAAGCACCTCTTCCGACGTAACATATTGTCCCGTCTTTGTCTTCTTGGGCTTCTCCACAATCTTCAGCTTTCCGAACAATATTTCGCCAACCTGCTTGGGCGATGCTATGTTAAACTCTTCGCCAGCCAGCTCGTATATGCGCTTCTCTATGTCGCTGAGCCTCTTGGTCAGAATCTCCGACGTCTCTGCCAACGCCGCCGTGTCTATCCTCACTCCGTTTAGCTCCATCTCGGCGAGCACTCGCACCAATGGCATCTCTATTTCGTAGAAGAGTTGGGTTACGCCTACCTCCTCGAGTTTCGGTTCGAGATAGTTTTTCAGTCGCAGCGTTACGTCGGCGTCCTCGGCGGCATAGTCGACAATCTGCTCGGGCGGCAGGTCTCTCATCGACTTCTGCTTCTTTCCCTTCGGTCCGATAAGCTCCTCTATGTGTATGGTCTGATATCCGAGACACGTCTCAGCCATGTAGTCCATGTTGTGGCGAAGCTCGGGCTGGATGAGGTAGTGGGCTATCATCGTGTCGAACAGTTGACCTGCCACGCACACGCCGTAGCTTGCCAGCACCTCCATGTCGTACTTGATGTTTTGTCCAACTTTGAGAATTTCGGGGTTTTCGTATAGAGGTTTAAATATGTTAACTATCTTTTGCGCTTCTTCACGATTGGCAGGAACGGGCACGTAGAACGCCTCAAATTCCTTCACAGAGAAGCTCAAACCGACTAGTTCGGCATCGATTGCACTCGTTGAAGTGGTTTCCGTGTCTAGACTGAGATTTTTTTTTGTCATGAAAAAATCACAGATTTTCTTCATTTCTTCCTCATTATCAATGAGTTTGTATGTGTGAGGCAGTTCGTTTAACGCTCTCAGACTAGCGTTTTTTGAAAAAACTTGGCCGTCGGTCGGATTTTCTGCGAATAAATCGAGTTGAATTTGAACGCTTTTTTTATTATTTTCAGCTTTGTTAAGAAACTTGTCTGCGAGCGTCTTAAACTCCAGTTCGGTGAAGATTTTGCGAAGTTCGTCGACGTCGGGCTCGCTCACCTTCAGTTCGTCAAGGTTGAGTTCAACCGGCACGTCGGTTTTTATCGTCGCGAGGAATTTCGAGAATTTTATCTGCTTGGCATTCTCCTCAACTTTTTTCTTCAGTGCACCCTTCAGCTTGTCGGTCTGCTCGAGCAGCTGCTCCACGCTGCCAAACTCGTTGATAAGTTTCACGGCAGTCTTCTCGCCGACGCCCGGACATCCCGGAATGTTGTCGGCCGAGTCGCCCATCAGTCCCAGGAGGTCGATCACCTGACTTGTGTTTGCAATGCCATACTTGGCGCACACCTTCTCGGCGTCGAGCGTTTCGTATCCTCCGCCGTGGCGCGGGCGGTACATCATGACGTTCTCTCTTACCAGCTGTCCGTAGTCCTTGTCGGGCGTAAGCATATATGTCATCACGCCTTCAGCCCCGGCCTTGAGCGCCAGCGTGCCTATCACGTCGTCGGCCTCGTATCCGTCGGCCTCGAGCACCGGTATGCGCATGGCCTTGAGCAGGCTTTTAATGATGGGCACAGCGCGGCGTATGTCCTCGGGCGTCTCCTCTCTCTGCGCCTTATATTCGGCGTAGGCCTCGGTGCGGAAGGTGGGGCCGTGGGGGTCGAAGGCCACTCCCAGATATGTGGGTTTTTCTTTCGTGAGCACTTCGTGCAGCGTGTTGCAGAAGCCCATCACGGCCGACGTGTTGAGCCCTTTAGAGTTGATACGGGGGTTCTTTATAAATGCGTAATACGAGCGGTATATCAGCGCGTAGGCGTCAAAAAGGAACAGCTTATCCATGTAATATGAGTTTTTTACGTGTAAAATTACTAATTTTTTAGCATTAATCCGATAAAATAATTACTTTTGTATTAAAATTGCAGCATGATGGATTATTTATCTCTTATTAAGGAGCCCATAAAAGCAGAACTCGATGACTTCATCAGTCTGTTCAACAAGTCGCTCACACATACGGACAACCTGCAGGAAGAAATCTTCAGGCGTATACGCCAGCGCGCCGGAAAGCGCATGCGCCCCATGCTAATACTGCTCATGGCCAAGAATTATGGCTCGGTGAGCAGCGCCACACTGCACGCCGCAGTGGGCCTGGAGCTGCTGCATACGGCCAGCTTGGTGCACGACGACGTGGTTGACGAGAGCACCGAGAGGCGCGGCCAGGCATCGGTCAACGCCCTGTATGACAACAAGGTGGCAGTGCTCATTGGCGACTATATTCTTTCTACGGCGCTGCTGCATGTGGCTGAGACGCACAACGAACTGATAATCAAGTATTTGGCTGAACTGGGAAGGACGCTGTCTAACGGCGAGATACTGCAGCTTACGAGCATATCCAACGAGCAGATTTCAGAAGAAATCTACTATAATGTGATACGCCAGAAGACTGCCGCGCTCTTTGAGGCATGCTGCGCAATGGGTGCGATATCTGCCGGAATGCCTGAAAGCGAGATAGGCAAGGCCATGAAATTCGGTCAGACGCTGGGCATAATCTTCCAGATAAGAGACGACATCTTCGACTATTACGACTCGTCGGAAATAGGCAAGCCTACGGGCAACGACATGGCTGAGGGCAAGCTGACGCTGCCTGCCATTTATGCCGTGAACAACTCGGCGCCCGACAGCATACGCAAGCTGGCTTACAAGGTGAAGGAGCGCACGATAACTCAGGACGAAATAGCCATCCTGGTGGACTATACCAAGGAGCACGGGGGCATTGAATATGCCGAGAAACGCATGGAGGAAATGCGCCGTGAGGCAATGGAGTTTATCGAAACTGAGGTTACTGACGACGCGCTTCGCCGCAGTCTCGAGGCCTATCTGAGCTTTGTCATTGAGAGGACAAAGTAAAGTAGGGTAGAGAGCGATAGAGAGATTTGGGAGCGATGAGAACTGTTATGGGAGTAATGGGACTTATGTGACTTGTAATTTGTTGAAAATCAGAGATATCAGATAGGGCGCAGGACTTGCTGAAAAGGCAGGTTCTGCGTTTTTTGTTGGCTTATTATTGGTTCTGTCTGCGCCATTCTTTGCGTGCGGCATACATCTCTTCTTTTATTCCTCCGTGTGTGAAGAACTCGGTTTTAAGATGATCTATGAGCTTTCTCGGCAGCGAGTCGGTCTGATGATTAAGGGTTATCGCTATGTCGGCTATTGTCTCGTCCGGCCTTACCGTTATTGCCTTGCGGAAATAGGCGCTGTCTGTATGCTTCTTGCAAGCCATCCTTGTCTGCATGGCCTTAGTGCTGTTGACGCTCCATTGTTCAAGATTTCTTACTCTCAGATAGTCTTCATAATCAATCAAAAGTTCCTGCAGACAAGCTTTTGCAACGTTTGTTAGCTTCAGTTCGGCCTCTCTCCAGGTGCTGCTTGCTGCGCTTCCTTCGGCAATATTCTGCTTGCCTGAGCGTGCAGCCAGAATCATCTGGTCGATGGTTCTGTCGGTCTTGTCGAGATATTTATGCGCAAAATAAAAAGTGCTCTCATAAATACATTCAGCCTTCTGATAAACAATAAGTTATCTGTAGTGTCCGCGCTGCTGAATAAAGTTGTTTTCCATGTGTTTTTGTTGTAGGTTAAATGCCGCATTTTGCGGCTTGTTGTTAAGGCTAAAAATGACTTATGAGGCTGTAAAACATGGCAAATCAGCTGTCAGTTAGCCTGTTATGCTCATGTTCTATCAGCCCCATAAGTCTTATAGGTCCCATCATCTCCGGGCCATCACAATCCCTCTTTTAGAAGAATTTTGTCTCTTCGCCGAGCAGTTCGCTTAGCAGCATGTTGGCCAGACGGCTTGTGCCGAGGCGGAACCACTTGTTGGTGAGCCATTCTTCGCCCAGAACCTCTTTAACGATGGTGTAGTAGATAAGTGCGTCCATCACCGAATTGATGCCTCCAGCGGGCTTAAAACCAATCTGTATGCCTGTCTCGTCGTAGTATTCCTTGATGGCCTGGCACATCACGTAGGCAGCCTCCGGCGTAGCGGCAGGCTCAAGCTTGCCCGTAGACGTCTTGATATAGTCGGCACCGGCATACATCGCTATTATTGATGCCTTCTTGATGTTAGAGGCTGTCTTGAGGCATCCTGTCTCGAGGATAACCTTCATCGGAGCTTCGCCGCATGCCTGTTTCAGCTCGTTGATGTCGTCGGCCACGCCCTCATAGTCGCCGCTGAGGAACTTGCCCACAGGCATAACGATGTCAATCTCCGTTGCACCGTCCTTTACGGCAAGCGCTGTCTCGGCCACTTTGACCTCGATAACGGCCTGTGAAGACGGGAAACTGCCTGACACGCAGGCTATCTCAACGCCGTCGATTTCGAGCGACTCGCTCACCGTCTTGGCAAAGCATGGATATACGCAGATTGTTGCCACGTGGGGCAGGTCGGGGTAGGTGGCGTCAAACTCGTTCACCTTCTCCGTGAAAGCCAGTATGCTTTCCTCCGAGTCGGTGGTCTTGAGCGATGTCAGTTCGATGCTTCCGAAGAGGAATTTCTTTATCTCCGGTGTGTCGTTCTCGTGCACCTTCTCGGCTATAATCTTCTTTACTGCCTCGCGCACTTCAGCGTCGTCAATCTCGGTGTTATATTTGCTCAGAGCCTCGTCGTATTTGCTCATTTTCGGAAACTCTGTCTCGTGCTTGTGCTCGTGTGAGCATTCGTGCTTCTTGTTGTCGTTTTCTGTTGCCATAATGATATAATTTTTAATTTTTACTTTTTAATTTTTCATTGTTTATATGCCTCGTCTTGTCGCGGCTGGTCTTCTTTTCGAGGTTCTTTCTGAGTGCCTCCGTGAGGTCCACTCCCGTCTGGTTTGCCAGGCACATCAGCACCCACAGCACGTCGGCCATCTCGTCTGCCGGGTCTTGTTCTTCGCCCTGCTTGAAGCTCTGGTCGCCATACTTGCGTGCCATGATGCGCGCCAGCTCGCCCACCTCCTCGGTGAGGCATGCCATGTTGGTCAGTTCGCTGAAGTAGCGCACGCCGTACTGCTTTATCCATTGGTCTACGAGCTGCTGTGCCTCGCGTATTGTTATGTCGTTGTCCATATATTTATGCGTTTATTTTGTCTGTAAGGCGTTTTCTCGTCTTTTGCCTATAACTATGCCGCCGGTGCTGTTTTATGGCCTCAGAGGGTCTTAAATGCGGTCTGTCGTGCTTCTGGCTGTCGTCTTGGCCTGCCTGATGCACCGGGCGTGGCGGCTATTCCTTGTGTCTGGTGTCCATGCAGATGGTTACGGGACCGTCGTTCACCAGCTCAACCTTCATGTCGGCTCCAAACTCGCCCGTGCCTACCTGGCGGCCTATTTCGCGGCTCAGCTTGTCGCAGAACTCGTTGTATAGCGGAATAGAAACTTCATGCTTGGCGGCATGAATCCATGAGGGGCGGTTGCCCTTCTTGTAGGATGCCAGCAGGGTAAACTGGCTGATGACGAGTATCTCGCCGTTGATGGCTGTTATAGGTATGTTCATCACGCCCTGCTCGTCGTCGAAGACGCGCAGCGATGCCACCTTCTTTACCAGCCAGTCGACGTCTTCCGACGTGTCGCCTTCTGCCACTCCGAGCAGTATCATGTAGCCCTTGCCGATGGCCGACTTTACCTGTCCGTCAATCGTTACCGACGCGCGGCTTACGCGCTGTATTACTATCTTCATATCTCTTCTTTCTTTTTTTGTTCCAGGTTATTCCCAGTTATATTTGTATATTTCGTGTGAACCGAGATTGTCGCCTAATTTGTGAAGGATGCTGTACATGCATTCTTTTGTAGATGAGTCAAGACCGATATATCCGATATAGTTCTTGTTTATGTCGCTTAAAGTTATAAAGCTGATATTCTTTTTTGTAAGACGTGAGTTGACATATTTCAGCTTACTCCAGATATTCCATGTGCCATCGTTTATCTCGTCGATTCGGTTGCTTTCTTGTGTTTGACTTAAGATGAGGTAGATGGCGTGGTAAGGAATTTTTGCATCTTCCATGTAAGCGTACATCATAAGGCATGTAAACTCTTCTTCATCATCGAACATTATAGTAGCATAGCCTATCATGTCGTATTTGGATTCATGCTTTTGTGATGAGCTCTTCATCTTTTGCAGTACGTCGTTGTTTGATTCGCTTCCGTCGTTGCTTGAGAGGTTCAGTGTCAACACTGTGTGCATTGTTTTTTCGTCGTAGCTGTACTGCGGTAATATGATTAGTTGGCTGTCATAGCTGCCGGTGCTGTCTGTTGATGCATTGAGAAATTTTTTGTACATTATTGATGTCTTTTTGATGTCCAGGACATCGCTTTCGTCATCGTAGGCTGTATTGTGTTCTTTACTGCTTGCACCTTCTTCAGGGCTTTGTATTGTCGTGCTTTTTGATGATGAAATGTTGTTGGCTGTTATGCCGTTTGACGCAGACGGCAAAGGTTGAATTAGTGACAGCAGGACAGCGCAGATTGTTATTATTTTGTTCTTTATCATAAGGCTTTGTTTTGTTGCATTCTAAATCACAAATATACTTTTTTGAGTGCGAATATCATCGTATTATATAGTTAAAGAATGTCAATGTGTATAGGCTTTTGTACGCATTATGTTGTTCCTTGTATGATATTCGGTCCTTATTTTTATGTGTTTTCAAAGTGTTCAGCAATTATTTTTGCCTTAGAAGGCCCTATAATCGCTGCTATTTCTTCAATGCTTGCCTCCTTTATGCGCTTCACGGTCTTCAGTTCCTTCAGCAGCAGGTCTTTTGTCTTGGGTCCGATGCCCTTAATGTCGTCCAGTTCCGAGTGCAGCGCATGCTTGCTGCGCTTGTCGCGGTGGAAGGTTATGGCAAAGCGGTGAACCTCGTCCTGCATGTGCGTTAGCAGGTGGAAAAGTTCGCTGTCGGTCTTCATTCCGACCACTACGGGCGGCCATCCGTAGAGCAGCTCGTTGGTGCGGTGGCGGTCGTCTTTGGCAAGTCCGGCTATAGGAATGTCGAGGTGAAGTTCGCCCTCTACAACCTCTCTCACAACGCTCATCTGTCCCTGTCCGCCGTCGGTTATTATGAGGTCGGGCAGGGGCTGTCCTTCGTCGCGCAGACGGGTGTAGCGGCGCCTTACGACCTCCTGCATCGAGGCATAGTCGTCGGGGCCTGTAACCGTCTTTATTATGTATTTCCGGTAGTCTTTCTTGCTCGGTTTCATCTTCTTGAACACCACGCAGGCCGCCACGGCGTCGGCTCCGCTGATGTTAGAGTTGTCGAACATCTCTATCTGATAAGGCATCTTGGGCAGCTTCAGGGCGTTCTGAATTTCCTTCATCAGGCGCACTGATTTCTGCTCTGGATTGAGCTTTTCGGCCTGTTTCAGGCGGTCGAAACGATACTGTTTGCCGTTCATCACCGACAGGTCGAGCAGCGTTTTCTTGTCGCCTCGCTGCGGCACGGTGAACGTAACGCCTTCGAGCGTCATGTCGGGGATAAAGGGCACTATTATTTCGCGCGACGTACTGCCCACTTTCTCGCGTATTTGCAGTATTCCGAGCTGCAGAATCTCGTCTTCGCTCTCGTTCAGTTTCTTCTTCATCTCGAACGTGAAGGCCTGGTTTATGCTGCCGTTCATCACGTGGATATAGTTCACGTAGGCCGTTTTTTCGTCGTCTGTTACCGAGAAAACGTCTACATTATTGATCGTGTGGCTCACCACTTCGCTCTTTGAACAGAAGTTTTCGAGCAGCAGATACTTCTGTTTTATGGCTTCTGCCTCTTCAAAACGCAGCTCTTCGGCCAGTTTCTGCATCTGCGCGAAGAGCATTTTCGACAGCTCGCGCGTGTTTCCTTTCAGTATTTCGCGCGCCTGGGCGATGCTCTCCTGATACTCCTCGTAGCTTTGCTTGCCTATGCACGGCGCGCCGCAGTTCTTGATGTGATATTCAAGGCAGGGCTTATATTTGCCCTGTTCGATGCCTTCGCGCGTTATCGGAAAGCGGCAGGTGCGCGGCTTATACAGCTTTTTTATCAGGTCGAGCACGGCATACATCGAAGGCAGATGACTGTAAGGGCCGTAATAAGAGCCCCATTTCTTGTTTATTGTGCGCGTCTTGAATATGCGCGGCAGATATTCTTTAGTTACGCAGATAGAGGGGTAAGTCTTGCCGTCTTTGAGCAGAATGTTGTATTTGGGCTGATATTTCTTTATCAGACTGTTCTCGAGCAGCAGCGCGTCTTCTTCGCTGTTCACCACGGTATATGTTATGTCGTGAATCTTGCTTACAAGCACCTTGGTCTTGTATCTGTCCACTTCCTTATGAAAGTAGGACGACACGCGGTTCTTCAGGTTCTTGGCCTTGCCAACATATATTATGGTGCCGCTCTCGTCATAGTATTGATAGCTGCCCGGCTTGTCGGGCAGGTTGCTCACAATGGCCTTCAGCCGTGCCAGCCTCTTCTCGTTTTCTTCTTTAGTCATGCCGCGTAAGTGCCTTATTTAAAATGGTTTTGAAAAATTTTGTTTCACGTGAAACTTTAAATAGAGGAGTTAAAGGAGTTATGGTAGTTAGAGTAGTTAAAGCCATTTGCCTTGCCGATTGAATATGCCTTGCCTATGTGTCCTTATTCTTTATGTAGTGAGCTTTGGCTTGATGAACATTATAGCATTATGTCTGTAGCGTTTCGGAATGCTATAATGTGTCGGCATACGTAATGGTAGCTTCTATAAGGTATCAGTCTTATATCTCTGAATACTCTTTTAAAGATATAAATAATGCCCGTTATTTTGCTCTTGCAACATAAGAAGCTTTGTAATAAAGCGCGGGCTAATGGCTTTAACTCCTTAGCCCGCGCAGTGGGCGATAACTACTCTAACTTCTTTAACTCCTAAAAATTTATACCTGCAGCAGACTTGTTATGTCTGTGCCTTCTTCGAAGTTGCTGCGGCCGTTGAGGTCTTCGTGTATAAGTTCGATGAGGAAGTTTACGTATACTTTCTTTGGATTAAACTTCTTCACAAGGTCGTACGCAGCCTTCATGGTGCCGCCTGTAGCCAGCAGGTCGTCGTGCAGCAGCACGATGTCGTCCTCGGTGATGGCGTCCTTATGAATCTCGATAGTGTCGGTGCCGTACTCCTTCGAGTAGCTCTCCTGTACGGTTTCGCCGGGCAGCTTGCCGGGCTTACGGCACAAAACAACGCCGGCGTTGAGTTTTATGGCCAGTGCAGAGGCCATGACGAAGCCGCGGCTCTCTATGCCCACAATCTTGGTTACGCCCTTGTCTTTGTACATCTCGTAAAGCTCGTCTTCCATTATCTGGAGACATTTCGGATTCTTAAACAGTGTTGTTACGTCTCTGAAATTTACTCCTTTCTGCGGAAAATCAGGAATACATCTCAGATTCTCCAATAGTGTTTTGTTGTTCATCTTTTCTTTTTAGTTACGTACTTTATACTAATATTATCTCTTGTTCGCTGTTTTTTGGCGCGTTGTGCGCTATATATATTATATGTGTGCGGCATGGCGTTGCGGCGGCCCTGTTTTACGGCTGCGCTGCCGCATGGTTTTTCCGCTTGCGGCGTTTTGCGGCCTTTCCGGCGCATGTTCTCGCCGTGAGGCTTTTTCGTCCGTGCTCCCGCCTTTTTCGCCCGCTGTGTTGCGTTTTGCTGCTGCGGGCAGATGCTGCCGCGGCTTGTGCTGTTTCTTCTTTTTTTGCCGTCAGATATTTCTGCCGAAATCGTGGCCGCATTCTTCGGCGGCATACTGCTGCCGTTGCAAAGGGCTGTTTTCGGGGCTTTCCAAAAGGCCGTCTTTTGGCTCGCAAAAGGTGGTCTTTTGCAGCCCGAAAGGATACCTTTTGCACGCTGAAAGGCCACCTTTTAGAAAGTGGCTTTTCGGCGTCTCTGGCATCGCCTCACGGCAGCCGTCGGGGCAGGGCAGAGCCGTGCCTCGGCAGGGGCACCCGGAGGGCATAATAAGAGGAGTCAGACGTTCTGAAATATTGCTCCTTTTTATCGTGAGGAACATCAAATTTTGCCTTAAAGTAAATTTGTGTCCCGATTTTGTATCTTACTATCTTTCAGTCGGTTCCAACGTTTTCGCTTAACAAAAAATGCTCATTTTGTTTCACGTGAAACATACGGCTGTTTTACCTTTTCATCAGCACCAGCATGATGTTGATGTCGCTCGGCGAGACACCCGGAATTCGGCTTGCCTGAGCCAGCGTGTCGGGGTTGATTTTTGCAAGCTTTTGACGGGCCTCGGTCGAGAGCTGTTCCATCTCGAGATAGTTGAAATGGCCCTTTATTTTGATGTTCTCCAGACGGTGCATTTTGTCGGCCACAATCCGCTCGCGTTCGATGTAACCCTTGTATTTCATTTTTATCTCAGCAGCCTCTGCCGTTTCATCGTTGCGGTTGGGCAGCGAGGCGATGAGCTGCTTCAGTTCGGGCACAAGTTCGGAAAGATTCTGCAGGTTGATCTGCGGACGGGCCACGAGGTCAATCAGCTTGCATCCTTCGCGCAGCGGGGTGGTGCCGAGCGACTCGAGCGCCGCATTGATGTCCTTCGGCTTGACGTGAGTAGTGGCGCAGAAGTTTATGATGCTTTCCATCGCTTCCTTCTTCTGCATCCACCAGTCGTATCTGTCGCGCTTTGCCAATCCGAGGTTGTAGGCCTTCTCGGTCAGTCGGGCGTCGGCGTCGTCCTGTCGGAGCAGTATTCTGTATTCGGCGCGGCTTGTGAACATTCGGTAAGGTTCGTCGACGCCTTTCGTCACGAGGTCGTCAATGAGCACGCCGATGTATGCCTCGTCGCGGTGAAGGATGAACGGCTCGCCGCCGCCGCATCTTATCGCCGCGTTTATTCCGGCAATGGTTCCCTGGCCGCCTGCCTCCTCGTATCCTGTGGTTCCGTTCACCTGTCCGGCAAGGAACAGACCTTTTATTATCTTAGACTCGAGCGAGTGGTCGAGCTGGGTAGGGTCGAAGAAGTCGTACTCGATGGCGTAGCCCGGACGGTAGACCTTGGCGTCGCGCAGCGCCGGAATTTTTCTCAGTGCAGCAATCTGCACCTCCATCGGCATGCTCGACGAAAATCCGTTGAGATACATCTCGTTGGTGGTTTCGCCTTCAGGCTCGAGGAAGAGCGGGTGCTGCTCCTTGTCGGGGAAGGTTACCAGCTTTGTTTCTATCGAGGGGCAGTAGCGCGGCCCTATGCTCTGTATCTGTCCGTTGTAGAGCGGCGAGTCGGCCAGTCCGCTTCTCAGCGTGTCGTGCACCTCCTTGTTTGTATAGCATGTCCAGCACGGCAGCTGCCTGAGCTGTCGGTGGGGAGCCATGAAGCTGAACTGATGGAAGTCGTTTTCGCCCTCCTGTATCTCCATGTCCTCAAAGTGCACCGACCTCATGTCTATGCGCACCGGCGTGCCGGTCTTCATCCTTGCGCTTCTTATTCCGTGGCGTGTTATGCTTTCGGTCAGGTCTTTCACGGCCGGCTCGGCTATGCGTCCGCCTGGCAGCTGCTTGCGTCCTATGTGCAGCAGTCCGTTCAGGAAGGTTCCCGCCGTTATCACCACGCTCTTGGCTCTCAGCTCAACTCCCCACACGGTCTTCACTCCCGCGGCCTCGCCGTTCTCTACTATGAGCTCGCAGGCCTCGTCCTGCCAGATGTCGAGGTCGGGCGTCGTGTCGAGCACCTCGCGCCATTTCCATATAAACTTGCCTCTGTCGCATTGTGCCCTCGGGCTCCACACGGCCGGGCCTTTTGAGCGGTTGAGCATCCTGAACTGTATGGCTGTGGCGTCGGTCACTATTGCCGTCTGTCCGCCCAGCGCGTCGATTTCCCTGACAATCTGTCCCTTTGCTATTCCGCCGATGGCCGGGTTGCAGCTCATCTGCGCAATTTTGTTCATGTCCATCGTCACAAGGCAGGTGCTTGCGCCCATGTTGGCCGAGGCCGTGGCAGCCTCGCAGCCGGCGTGTCCGCCGCCTATCACGATGACGTCATATTTAAGAAGCATATTATCCTTATAATTTTTAGAGCAATATCAATTTGGCGCAAAAGTAAGAAATTAAATTGAATTTTTGATGAAATAGTTTGATTTATCGCTAAAATAGAGTATATTTGCATCCTCATAATAAACGCTAAAATACCTAAAAGAAGGTATTGCGGCGGGGCTGACCTTGGGTTATGCAGTACACTTAAATGTAGAGAAACATTATTAATTAATACAGTTAAATACTTAAATTTCAATCATTTATGTGGTTATGTAATTCATCTATTGGAAGGAAAGTCGTGATGTCCGTAACAGGTATTGCGCTTATCCTGTTCTTGACGTTCCACATGTCAATGAACGTAGTAGCTCTTTTCTCAGGAGATGCTTACAACATGGTTTGTGAGTTCCTCGGAGCCAACTGGTATGCACTTGTTGCAACTCTGGCTCTTGCGGCTCTTGCGGTGATTCACATCGTATATGCGTTCCTGCTGACAATGCAGAACCGCCGTGCACGCGGAAACGAGCGCTACGCTGTGACAACACGTCCCTCTAAGGTGGAGTGGGCTTCTCAGAACATGCTGGTGCTCGGCATCATCGTTCTGCTCGGTCTTCTGCTTCACTTGTTCAACTTCTGGTACAACATGATGTTTGCCGAACTGACAGGCATCAGCGTTCCTCATCATCCGGCTGACGGATTTGCCTACATCGTAGACACATTCTCTTGCCCGGTTTACGTTGTGCTTTACATCATCTGGCTTGCTGCTATCTGGTTCCACCTCTCACACGGATTCTGGAGCGCAATGCAGACTTTCGGATGGAGCGGCAAGGTTTGGTTCCAGCGCTGGAAAGTCATCGGCCTGGTTTACACAACTCTCCTCATGCTGGGCTTCCTCGTTGTAGTGCTTGCTTTCGCTTTCGGATGCGCACCGAGCCTGTTGTAATTGTAGTTCAAAATGCGTAACTCAAAATTCATAATTATTTAGAAAGAATATTATGGCAAAACAAATAGATTCCAGAATACCTGAAGGTCCGATAGCTGAAAAATGGACCAACTATAAGGCACATCAGCGCCTGGTTAACCCTAAGAACAAGCTGAAGCTCGACGTTATCGTCGTAGGTACGGGTCTGGCAGGTGCCAGTGCAGCAGCCAGCCTGGGCGAGATGGGCTTCAACGTGTTGAACTTCTGCATACAGGACTCTCCGCGCCGCGCTCACTCTATCGCTGCTCAGGGCGGTATCAACGCTGCCAAGAACTATCAGAACGACGGCGACTCTGTTTACCGTCTGTTCTACGACACAGTGAAGGGTGGTGACTACCGTGCACGCGAGGCTAACGTTTACCGTCTGGCTGAGGTGTCTAACAACATCATCGACCAGTGTGTTGCACAGGGTGTTCCTTTCGCACGCGAATACGGCGGCATGCTTGCCAACCGTTCGTTCGGCGGTGCTCAGGTGTCACGTACATTCTACGCTAAGGGTCAGACAGGCCAGCAGCTGCTGCTCGGTGCCTACTCTGCACTCAGCTGCCAGATACACGCAGGCCGCGTTAAGCTCTACACACGCTACGAAATGGAAGACGTTGTGCTCGTTGACGGCCGTGCACGTGGTATCATTGCCAAGAATCTCGTAACCGGAAAGCTGGAGCGCTTCTCTGCCAACGCAGTGGTTATAGCTACCGGCGGATACGGTAACACATACTTCCTTTCAACCAACGCCATGGGCTGTAACTGTACAGCTGCCATGTCTTGCTACCGCAAGGGCGCTTACTTCGCCAATCCTTCTTACGTTCAGATCCACCCGACATGTATCCCTGTACACGGAGACAACCAGTCGAAGCTTACGCTTATGTCTGAGTCTCTGCGTAACGACGGACGTATCTGGGTGCCCAAGAAGCTTGAGGACGCCAAGGCTCTGCAGGCCGGAACAAAGAAGGGAAGCGACATTCCTGAGGAAGACCGCGACTACTATCTGGAGCGCCGCTATCCGGCATTCGGTAACCTCGTTCCCCGCGACGTTGCTTCGCGTGCTGCCAAGGAGCGCTGCGACAAGGGCTTCGGCGTTAACAACACAGGTCTTGCCGTGTTCCTCGACTTCTCTGAGAGCATCGAGCGCCTCGGCATCGACGTTGTACGCCAGCGCTACGGCAACCTCTTCGACATGTATGAGGAAATCACAGACGTCAATCCGGGCGAGCTTGCAAACGAGATTAACGGCGTGAAGTATTACAACCCGATGATGATCTATCCTGCCATCCACTATACAATGGGCGGTATCTGGGTTGACTATGAGCTCATGACAAGCATCACTGGTCTGTTCGCCATCGGCGAATGCAACTTCTCTGACCACGGTGCCAACCGTCTGGGTGCGTCAGCTCTTATGCAGGGTCTGGCCGACGGCTACTTCGTTCTGCCTTACACCATACAGAACTATCTGGCCGACCAGTCTATCTGGCCTCGCATCTCTACCGACCTGCCCGAGTTTGAGGAGGCTGAAAAGGCCGTTCAGGCAGAAATCGACCGCCTGATGAACATCAAGGGCAAGCGCTCTGTCGACTCTATCCACAAGGAACTTGGCCACGTAATGTGGGAGTATGTGGGCATGGGCCGTACAGCCGAGGGCCTGAAGACAGGTCTCGAGAAGATCAAGAAAATACGCAAGGAGTTTGAGACCAACCTGTTTATCCCGGGCTCAAAAGAGGGTCTTAACACCGAGCTTGACAAGGCTATACACCTGCGCGACTTCATCACAATGGGCGAGCTCGTGGCTTACGACGCTCTCTCACGTAACGAGTCATGCGGCGGTCACTTCCGTGAGGAGTACCAGACTGAGGAAGGCGAGGCTAAGCGCGACGACGAAAACTTCTTCTATGTAGGCTGCTGGGAGTACCAGGGCAGCGACGAGAAGGCGCCCGAGCTTATCAAGGAGCCTCTGCACTATGAAGCAATAAAAGTACAAACCAGAAATTATAAGAACTAAAAATATGGCAAACATTTCATTCACACTGAAATTCTGGCGTCAGAACGGACCGAAAGCCGAGGGCCATTTTGACACACGCGAGATGAAGGACATCCCCGATGATACATCTTTCCTCGAGATGCTCGACATTCTGAACGAGCAGCTCATTGAGGAAGGCAAGGAGCCGTTCGTGTTCGACCACGACTGCCGCGAGGGCATCTGCGGCATGTGCTCGCTCTACATCAACGGACATCCTCACGGCCCTAACACCGGAGCTACAACATGCCAGCTGTATATGCGTAAGTTCAAGGACGGCGACGTTATCACCGTTGAGCCGTGGCGTTCGGCTGCATTCCCTGTTATCAAGGACTGCATGGTTGACCGCGGAGCATTCGACAAGATCATACAGGCAGGCGGATATATCACCGTACGCACCGGACAGCCCCAGGACGCTAACGCCATTCTTATACCTAAAGAGGCTGCCGACGAGGCTATGGACTGCGCTACTTGTATCGGCTGCGGCGCTTGTGTCGCTGCCTGCAAGAACGGTTCTGCCATGCTTTTCGTAAGCTCTAAGGTTAGCCAGCTGGCTCTTCTGCCCCAGGGTCGTCCCGAGGCTGCTAAGCGTGCCAAGGCAATGATAATGAAGATGGAAGAGCTCGGATTCGGTAACTGTACCAACACCCGCGCCTGCGAGGCTGAGTGCCCGAAGAACGAGACCATCGCCAACATAGCCCGTCTGAACCGTGAGTTCATCAAGGCTAAGTTGAACGACTAATGGAAAGAACGCTATAAATTTATTTTTTCATAGTCTCCATGGGCGGGGCGCCGTTGTGCGCCCTGCCTTTTTTGTGCCCATGCCTTTCGTTTGTGCCATTGGCGGCTTTTGTCTGTTTCATTCCGGTTGGCTCTCCATGCCTGCGTTTTACGCCATTCCGCCTGCCATGCCGGCATTTTGAGTAAAATTCATGCAGTTGTCTCCGTTATAATATTCGCATATTGTGTAATGTATTGATAATCAGACGGTTATCTGTTTTGTGGACGTTCGGCTGCAAAATGCCGTGTTTCAGCCTGCGAAAGTTGCCCTTTTGGCGTGTAAAAGATATTCTTTTATGATGCAAAAGGCATCCTCTTAGAAATTTGGAGCTTGCGCGGCTTTTGCCTGTATAATGCCAAGCCTGTGCCTTAATTTAGGTCTACGGCATAACGATAGTGCATGTTTTGGTGCTGCGAAGGGTGGGGCAGGCTATCATATTCTGACAAAATGCTAGTGTTTTCGGCTCGAATGTTTAAATAAATTAATTATTTCTGACAAATTGTCAATGAATAATGCCAATTTGTCTAAATCTGTAAGTGGCACGCATGTTGCACTTATGTAAGCGAAAGCCTTTGGCTCAGGAGCCTCAGGCAGCCGCAAGTCCGCGGCCGGAATACCGGCGGGCAGGGCGGCAGAAAAATGAAAGGATTAAAAAAATTATAAGGAGGATTTATTATGTTACCAGTAATTAGCAGAAACAATTGGATGCCCGAAGTTTTCAACGACTTCTTTGACACAGACTTCATGACAAGAACTAAGGCTACGGCACCGGCCATCAACGTCAAGGAAACCGAGAAAGACTACACCGTAGAAGTGGCTGCCCCGGGAATGACCAAGGACGACTTCAACGTGAACATCGACAAGGACGGCAACCTGCACATACACATGGAGGCCCACACCGAGAAGAAAGAGGAGGACAAGAAGAGCCACTATCTGCGCCGCGAGTTTGCCTACAGCAAGTTTGAACAGACGCTGCTGCTGCCCGACGACGTTGAGAAGGAGGCTATCGCAGCCAGAGTAAACGACGGCGTGCTCACCGTAACGCTGCCTAAGATGGCTAAGCCCGAATGTCCTGCGGCACGTCAGATAGAGGTGAAATAACATCCCGTTTAGCGCCGCTTGCGGCAACTTTAAGATGAATATATCATAGCCCAAGGGCGCGGTTCGTAAGAGCCGCGCCCTTTTTTTGTGCCTTTCCGCAGGGCCTTTCTTGTGTGTTAGTGTGATGTGCTTTGTGATTATCATTCTGACAGGCATCTTTTCTTTATGTCTTTTCGCTGCATGGCATACCGAAATGTAAACGTTTACCTATCTTGCTCTTTGCCTCTCTGTTCATCGTCTGTTGCCTGCTGCAGCTATGTCTGCCGTGTTTCAGTCCTGTTAGATGCATGATGCAGTAAAATATTTTGTCATCGCCGTGCAAGGAAGGGCAAAAGGGTGGGCTTTTATGAAAAAAGCACTATCTTTGCACCCGTTATGCACTTCACACTGAAAAGATACACAACACACTACCGCGCGCTCGTTTCGCTCGGCGTGCCCATTGTGGTGGGACAGATCGGAAACGTGGTACTCGGCTTTGCCGACACGCTCATGATAGGCCACCACAGCATGATGGAGCTGGCTGCCGCCAGCTTTGTCACCACCATGTTCACCCTGATCGTTATCTTCGCCATGGGCTTCTCCTACGGTCTTACGCCCATCGTGGGCGCCATGTTCGGCCGCGGCGAGAAGGAAGAGATTGGCGGCATACTGCGCAACAGCCTTGCCGCCAACGGACTGATGGCCGTCATCCTGCTTGCCGTCTCCGTGGTGTTCTATCTCAACCTGCACCGCATGGGGCAGCCCGTAGAGCTGTTGCCCTACATGCGCTCGTATCTTCTGGTGAACATCGTGTCGCTGCCATTCCTGTGCATGTTCAACGCCTTCAAGCAGTTTTACGACGGAATAACCGACACGCGCGTGCCGATGTTCGTCATCCTGGGCGGCAACGTGCTCAACATCTTCGGCAACTATGTGCTCATCTACGGAGCCTTCGGCATGCCCGAGCTGGGCCTTCTCGGTGCCGGCATCAGCACCATGGTGTCGCGCATCGTTATGTTCGTTGCCTTCGTTGCCGTGTTTGTGTTTCACCGCAGCTATGCCCCTTACCGCCGCGGATATGCCGCCGGACGGCTCAACCGTGCCGACTTCCGCCGCATCAACACCCTTGGCTGGCCCGTTGCCATGCAGCTCGGCATGGAGTGCGCGGCCTTTTCGCTCTCTGCCATCTTCGTGGGCTGGATAGGCATAACGGCCCTTGCCGCACATCAGGTTACGCTCACGGCCTCGCAGCTGCTCTATATGGTCAACAGCGGTATGGCTGCCGCAATAGCCGTCAGGGTGAGCTATTTCCACGGACAGGGCGACACCGCCGCCGTGCGCGATGCTGCCTATGCCGGCTTTCATGTCATCATGCTCATAGCCTTCGTGCTCTCGGTGCCCGTGTTCCTGCTGCGCAACACGTTCAGCTACTGGTTTACAGACAGCGCCGAGGTGTGTGTACTCGTGTCGCAGACCGTCATACCGCTCATCGTCTATCAGTTTGGCGACGGCCTTCAGTACACCTTTGCCAACGCCCTGCGCGGCATTTCGTGCGTGCGTCCGCTCATCTGGATAGCCTTTTTCTCCTATTTCGTGGTGTCGTTGCCGCTCGGCTGGTTCCTCGGCATACACAGCGGCTGGGGCCTTGTAGGCGTTTGGAGCGCGTTTCCCGTGTGTTTGCTGTGCGCAGGCATACTTTATTGGCTCTGCTTCATTCGGCGCCTCAGACGGCCTTAAAATGGCTCCTGCGGCCATTCTTCATGCCGTATGTCCTGCGGCGCACAGGTTTTGTGGCGATAAATCCATTATAAAACGATATAAACATCAAAGGGAGACATGCCTGTGTCGGCGTGTCTCCCTTTCTTGTTTTATCATATTGCGATATCAGCATGCTTCTTGTCAGGGCATGCTTACTTCAAATCCTGCCGCCAGTTTACGTGCAGTGTTATTTCTTCGTGCCCCACATCATTGTGTCAATTAGCTTATACCGCTCCTCGGTCTGCCTGTCTGTGGTCATCGTCGTGTTTACGTCGAGCCGCAGCACGGGCACTGCCTCTTGTCCGTTTGCCGGGGTCCAGTCTGGCAGCCCCAGTCCGTTGGGGTTGCCCGTCTTTATGAAGTTGGCGTAATATCCCGAGAAGATGTCCGACATGAGGAAGTCTTCCGGCTGCCAGTCGAACACGCGGTTGGTGGGCAGCGTGCCCATGGCATACTCTATGTCGGCCGAGTGTACGGCTCCCTTTGCCTCGGGTGCCTTGTCGTCGCCGTCGCCCTTGTCCTTAAGTCCGCCAGCCAGTCCTGCCACCTTTCCGCTTATTCTCATTGCCGGGCGCGGGTGGCAGTAGACGTATCTGTATACGGGCTGACCGCTGCTCATGGTGTGCATGTGTGCCCATTTCCACGTTCCGAAGCCTATGAACATGTCGGAGGCAAGCATCATGCCCGGTTCTCCGCTAACGTCGGCGTCGGTGCTGATGCCGTAAAGCTGCACAACCTTCTCGGCGTTGCTGCCGAACACGGCTCTGGCAGCCTCTGTGGCGTTGGCCACCGTGGCCGGCTTGCCCTGCAGGATGAATGACGGCTGAGCCTCCTCAGAGTTGCCGCCAACCAGCAGCGGCACCCTGGCCTGCCTGCTCCCGGCAAAGGTCTGTTCGGGCTGCTCGGTGAAGAAGTAGCCGTCTATGTTGTATGCCGGCCTGCTCCTTACGGCCGCGCGCTCCATCAGTTCGTCGGCGCTGAGAGCCCTGAGCTCCTCGAGCGACTTGCACCCCATCTGCTTCATCTTCTCCTTTCCAGCCTTTTCGGCCTCCTTCAGCGTGGCAATCTTGCCGAAGGCTATCACCGAACCGCTCGAGCCTATTGCCCTGCAGAAGAGGTTTCGCGACACGGGCGATGCCATGAGTGCGCTCACCGACATCGAGCCTGCCGACTCGCCGGCAATGGTTATCCTGTCGGGGTCGCCGCCGAATGCCGCTATGTTGTCCCTGAGCCACTGTATGGCAGCCGCCTGATCCATAAATCCGTAGTTGCCCGAGCCCTTGTATGCTGTCTCCTTTGACAGGTCTGGATGCGCGAAGAATCCGAATATGCCCTCGCGGTAGTTTGCCGTAACGGCCACGATGCCCTTGCGCGCCATGCTCATTCCGGCATACCGCGGCTCGCTGCCGCTGCCTGCCATCAGTCCGCCGCCGTTGAAGTAGATCAGCACGGGCAGCTTCTCGTCCATGCTTTTTGCCGGCGTCCAGATGTTAAGATACAGGCAGTCTTCGCTCATCTTCTTTGTGCCGAAGTTCATGTCGCCGTATATAGGCTGCTGCATAGGGTTGGGGCCAAACTCCGTTGCCTTGCGCACGCCCTGCCATCGGGCTGCCGGCTGCGGTGCCTTCCAGCGCAGTGGGCCTGTTGGCGGTGCTGCAAAGGGTATGCCCTTGAACACCTTTATGCCCGACTCGCAGGTGCCTTCAACCACTCCGCAGGCTGTCCTTACCTGCGGTCCTTGTGCCGTTGCCACTGCCGCAAGCAGCGCCAGTGCCAGCGATAATATAGATTTTTTCATTGCTGTTTATGTTTTTTGTTATGTCGTCATATATGTTGCGGCTCACTCCTTGGCGCATATTATCAGCACGTGCGAGCCGTCGGCCGTGGTGGTGGCCATGATGTAGCAGTCGCCCCCGTCGCCCAGCTTCAGCCGCTTTCTCAGTTCCTCGGCCTTCATCGGAAAGTTGCGCGTGGTTATGTTTGCCTTGCCTATGCCGCCGAGCGCCTTCTTCAGCTCCTTGCGGTTCATGCTGCTCACGGCCTTTATGACAAAGGCGCGGCCCGGAAATCCGACGGCTCTCTGCTCCGACACGAACAGATGGCTGTCGCGGCTTATCTGTCTTGCGCCGAAGGCTGCCTCTATGCGGCCGAAGCATCCTGCCTTCATCACCGACGGATTAGGCTCATACAGGCTCATGCCCGGCTGCAGGCTCAGCGGCGCGTGGCTGCCGTTGCCGTTGGCGTCCTCGCCCGTGCCGTCTTCATCCGTTATATTTCTCTGTATGTCTGTCTGCGGATTATAGCTGAATATGCTGCCGTCGTTGACGCACGTAACGCAGGTCAGTCCGTCAAAGCGTGCCGACATGACGAGCAGCAGCTCCTTACACTCGTTGCCTGCCGACACGATGTGCACCTCGCCCACACAGCTGCCGAAGTCGGCCACCGTCTTGTGCCAGTCGAGCATGGGCGAGAGTTTCAGCATCACGAAGTCGGCCTTGGCCAGCATCTCGTCGCGCATGGCCAGCACGTCGGGCGTGCAGTCAGCCACGGCAAAAGTCCTTCCGCCATGGCTGTCGCGCCGTGCCGGGTCGGCAAATATCATCGTGACATGCCCCATCTGGCCCATAAATTGCTCAGAATCGGCGCAGACCACCTCGGCCTGACTGATGCCCAGCACGCCCATGTTATGCCGTGAGAGCTCACACAAACGGCTCTGTCGCTCAACGTAGACGCCACGGCTGAAGCGGCGCGCCATGTAGGAGAAGTCGACGCCCAGTCCGCCCGTCAGGTCAACGAGCACGCTCTCTGCCTCGCGTGGCAGGCTGCTGATGAGCCTCTGCGCCACGTCTGCCTTGTAGATGGCCGTCTGTTCCGACGAGCACTGCTCCATCGACAGGTGCGGCGGATACTTTATGCCTTCTGTCGCGGCCCATTGCGGCAGCTTCCTGCGTGCCGTCTGCCATCCTGCTATCTGGTCGAGCGCATAGCCCAGGTCTATGTCCTTCGCTCCGGCAGCTTTAAGGGCGAGCGCCCTGACGTCGTCGTTGCGGTGGAGCATTATAAATTCTTCAGTGTTCATTGTCTTCATATAAGTTTGTGCGGGCTCACCGTGCCGTTACCGTGGCCGGTATGCCGTGCGGCGTGCCATGCGGCCGTGCAGCCCTTCGTCAGGCACAAATATACAACGTTTGAGGCTCACGCACAAGCGTGACGGCCATAAATTTTGCCTGCCGGGCATGATTGTGCTGCCGGGGCAGGGTGGTGTGGCGTAACGGCGTGATGTAAAATTTTTTCAGCATTGATGCCTTCTGTTAGGCATGCCCTGCGATGCCGTTTTCCGAAATGCCGTGTCTTGCGCTGCAAAAGGCCATGTTTCGCCGCCCGAAAGGCCACCTTTTGCAGGCTGAAAGGGCACGTTTTGCATGGCAGTGTTTATGTAGCTGATTATCAGAAGGTTATGAAGTCCGTTGGCGTCAGCCGTTTTTGCACATCGAATACACATGAAGAGGCACGCTTTCCGGGCGTGTAAGCATGCCGCAAGAAAAGCAAAAGGCGACAGGGATGTTGTCCTTGCCGCCTTTAATAGTGCTTAATTTTAAAGAAAAAGAAGAATTTGTTATTTCTTGTGGTTAACCGTGTATACCACCTTTCCGTCCTTGTCGATGAGATGGAGCGACAGGGTGGTCTTGTCGGCACATACCAGCGAGAAGCCTGCGACGCCGCTGCAGAACTGTGTTCCGTCTACTGCCTTCACCTTCGGACGGCTCAGCGAGCCGCTCGTGTTCACCACGTAGTCGATGTTGCAGCCCGGCTTGCGTATGTGCTGGAAGTTGTGTATGTGTCCGCATATATACATGCTCACGTTCTTGTGCTTGGTCAGTATCGGGTTCAGGCGTGCCTGCATGTCGCCGCGCTCAGATGTGTCCTTGCCTGTGTCGGCATAAACGGGGTGGTGGCCCAGCACGATAACCCAGTCTTCCTTGGCCGAAGAGAGCACAGAGTCGAGCCATTCGAGCTGCTTGTTGTAGTCCTGCTTGCCTGCGTCGGGATATTTCTCGGTGTCGTTGCGGTATTTGTCAATCATCGGTGCAGTGTCTATGAACACCAGTCTTACGGTCACTCCGCCGTCCTCAATCACCTTTGTGTAGTATCTTGCCGGCATAGCCCAGCGTGCGCTCACGTTTGTGTAGTCGAGCACGGCCTGCGTGTTGCCGCGGTACTCGTGGTTTCCGAGCGTCGGATACCAGTCGAGCATCAGTTCGGGATGGCTGTATATAAGCTCATAGTTGGTCATCCAGAGAGGGTCCTGCGTGCTGCGCACACCCTCAAAGTGGTGCACGTCGCCCGGCGCTGCCACACATTCTATGCCCACGGTCTCGGCCATGCGTCCCATAAGTTCAGCTATAGGCTTCTGGTCGTAGTATCCGTTGCGTCCCAGGTCGTTGGCCACGTAGAAGTTGACGTCCTTCTCCAGCTTGGCCCACTGTTCGGGAGTCTGCGCCATGATGCCCATCACGGTCACTAAAAGCAAAATCAGAGTTGTTGAAAGTTTCTTCATTGTTGTGATGTTTTTGTTGTTTATATTCGTTTTGAAAGCAAAGCCGGGACAGCAGGCCGAGCACATACTGATAACTTGCTTTAAGTCATTTTGTACTCTCTCACGCCTGTTTTCCCGGTTTCATCTGTGCTAATCCGTTTCAGGAATTCATTATAAATCTATTCTTCTTAAACATTACTCTCATGACCGTTCAGTCGTTTCCGGCTTAGAAGCTGAGCTTGAATCCGGCCTGGAGCTTCACTCCGTAGTACTCCACCTGCATTGTGCGGTCCTTCTCTCCCTGGTAGTAGCGCAGCGGCTGGTTCAGCAGGTTGTTGGCAGCGGCATAGAAGGTGTACTTGATGTCCTTGCCCCATGTGTAGCTTGCGTTCAGGTCGAGATAGTTAACCTTGTCGTAGTAGCGGCGCAGCTGTGCCTCTTCCTGATACTCCTCGTCGTCCTGGAAGGCAGAAGTGAAGTTGTAAGAGAGACGCACGTTCAGTCCGCCTTTGTCGAAGTAGAGCGACGCGTTGGCCATGTGCTCCGGCGAACCGGGCAGAGCCTGTTCGTCTTTGTTGCCGAATACCGACTTGACCACGTTGCTGTGAGTGTAGGTATAGTTGCCGTAGAAGCCGAAGCACTTGAGTGACGGATGTATGAATCCGAAGTCGCGCTGCAGTCCGAGCTCAACGCCCAGGAGGTCTGCGTCGAATGCGTTTACGGGTCGTGTTATCTTGCAGTCGTCGTAGTTGCCGTAGCTGCCTTTAGACACATGCTCAACCATATAGTCGTTGATGCGCTTGTAGAAGAGTGATGCAGACACCAGACCTACGCTCTTGAAGTAGTATTCTGCCGACAGGTCGTAGTTGTTAGAGATAACCGGCTTCAGGTCAGGGTTGCCCACGAACACCTCAACAGGCGATTCGGTGCGGTTGATGCTGCTGCCCGGCATCATGTGAGAGTATTTAGGACGTGCCAGCGTCTTGGTGTAAGATGCGCGCACCTTCAGGTCGTCTGTGGCGTTATATTTCAGCAATACGCTCGGCAGCCAGTTGATATAGTTGTTCTTGTAGGTGCCGGTCGGCTCGAGATATTCGTTCTCGTCCTCGTCGACAATCCAGTTGAAGCCGCTTGTCTTCAGGTTTGTGGCCTCCATTCTGAGTCCGAGCATAAGCTCAAGTTTCTTTCCGAGCTTCTGCTCAAAGCGCAGATAGCCTGCCGAAACCTGCTCTGTTGCGTCGTAGTTGCCTGCCGACTCCTCGAGCACCTGCTCGCCGCCCATGGCTGCCAGGTCAACGTGGCTGATGCCTCCGAGGTAGTTCTTGTCGATGAACATTGTCGACTTATACTGGCTTCCGGGCATGAATCCGTCGCGTATGCGGTTGATGTAGTAGTTAGAATAGTCGTCGCCGAACATTGCTTCGTAGCCGTCGGTGTAGTCGTAGCATACAACGTCCTTTGTCTTCGACTTGCGTGTGTATTTTCCTCCGAACTTAAGCTTGTTGCCGTAGAGTCCGTTTGCGAGCGGCAACTCGAAGTCGAGCTTGAACTTCCACTCGTTCTCTATGATGTTCTCGTTGGCGTTTGTAAACTCGTCGAGCTTCCATTCGCCCTCGTCGAGGTTGATGTATGTTGTAGAGTAGGGCTGGCGCAGTCCGGCGTCTGCCATGTTGATGGTTATGTCTTTCTGCTCAAGGCTCATGTAGCGCTCGTCGGGGCGTCCCTCAGAAGCTCTTGAGAACGATGCCGACCAGTCGGCAGAGAGCTTGTCCCAGAGCAGGTGCTCGCCGCCAAGGGTGTAGTCCATGGTCTGCTGGCGCTCAAGTCGTGCGCCGCGGTTGTCGGCCGATCCTCCCTTGGTTTCTATCTTGGCCTTCATCTCTCCCTCGCCGTCTGCCAGGTCTTTGTATGACACGCGGTAGCGGTTCTCCCAGTCGTTGCGGCGGTTGTAGATACCGTTGAAGAACACTTTATGGTTGGGGTTGAACACGTAGTCGAGTGAGAGCGAGTAGCTCTGACGCTCACGTGTAACGTAGTATTGTCTTACCTCGGCGTCGGTGAGCACCACCTTGCCGTCGTCGTCGATGTCGTATTCAAACTCAGTGTTGTCCGATCCAGCCGGTGAGTTCTGGTAAGAAATGGCAGCCATGAAGCCCAGCTTGTCGTTGAAGAAGCGGTTGCCGTAGGTCAGTCCGAGGTTAAGCTGCGGCTTTTCGCTTATCCAGCTGTAGCCTGTTCCAGCCGTTATGTTGAACACTTCCTTGTAAGGAGTGTTTTTGGTTATGAGGTTTATCGATCCGCCGATGGCGTCGCCGTCCATGTCGGCCGTAACAACCTTGTTCACTTCGATGGTCTGAATCATGTCGGCCGGTATGAGGTCGAGCTGCACGTTGCGTATGTCGCCCTCGGCAGAAGGCAGACGGTTGCCGTTGACGGTTACCGATGTGAGGTCGGGTGATGTTCCGCGCACCTGTCCGAAGCGTGCCTCGCCCTGGTCATACTGCACGTTGATACCGTTGATACGCTTCAGGGCGTCGCCGATGTTAGAGTCGGGGAACTTGCCGATCTGGTCGGCCGACACGACGTTGGTTATGTTAAAGTTATTCTTCTGAGTGTTTATCGCACGGCTCTGTCCGTGGAACGCTCCTTTTACCTCAACGCCCTTAAGCTCCATTCCCTCTGACAGCACGAAGTCTTTCACTTCTGTCTTTTCGGCAGATATGGTCAGTTTAGCCGTTGTCGGCTGGTAGCCTACGTAAGAAACCTTCACCGTGTAGACTCCCGGTTTCAGGTTGGGTATTGTGTAGAATCCGTTAGCGTCGCTAACAACACCTGTATGCAGACTCTCGATCATAACGGTTGCGCCGGGCAACACCTGATTAGAGTTGTCGACGATTCGTCCGCGCATGGTTCCTAAGTTAGCTTCGTTAGAGTCAGTAACAGCCACTGCTGCTACAGAAAGCATCGCAGATAAGCAAAATAGCGATAATTTTTTGTAATTTTTTCTCATAAAAAACTAAAATAATTTTAACGCTGCAAAGGTCTGCATTCTGTGTTACAAAGCCGTTACGCTGCGGTTATAGTGTATTTAACAACTTGTTACAAATTTATTTCAATTTATTAAAATCTGTTTAAATACCTATTTATATACTCTCCGTGTTAACATAATATGACATTCTGACGGCTTTCGGACAGGTTTTAGGGCGTGGCGCACGGGGTGGCGTGCGTGTGGCGGCGGGGGCGCTGTATATGGCTTGGCGGCGATGCGTCGGTATGCCCTTGCGTAACGCCCTGATGCTCAATGCGTTGCAAAAGACCATGTTTTAGCCTGCAAAAGACGGCCTTTTGGCGTGTAAAAGGTGGCCTTTCGGAATGCAAAAGGGCACATATCGGAAAACGGCCGCTGCACGGGCACATTTCAGCACGGCATGGGCGCCGGCACGACATGCCCCGCAGGCAAGACAGAGCGGCGGCAGGGCGGCCTGCCGGAAACAGTGACGCCGCCGTCTGCCGCGGCTGAGATATTCTTATGGTTTTGCGTGATTATAACAAATAAAATGCTTAACTTTGCATTCGACTGAAAGATAAAAGAATAATGGACGATAATTTCGATATAAGAAAAGAGTCGCTGTCGTCGGCCGAGAAGGAGTTTGAGAACGCCCTGAGACCGCTGCGCTTCGGCGACTTCAGCGGACAGCAGAAGGTGGTGGAGAACCTCGAGGTGTTCGTAGAGGCCGCCAAATACCGCGGCGAGCCGCTCGACCACACCCTGCTGCACGGCCCTCCCGGACTGGGAAAGACCACGCTGAGCAACATCATTGCCAACGAGCTGGGCGTGGGCTTCAAGCTGACGAGCGGCCCCGTGCTCGACAAGCCGGGCGACCTGGCAGGCATACTGACGTCGCTCGAGCCTAACGACGTGCTGTTCATCGACGAGATTCACCGCCTGTCGCCCGTCGTCGAGGAGTATCTCTACTCGGCTATGGAGGACTACCGCATCGACATCATGATAGACAAGGGACCGTCGGCGCGCTCGATACAGATTGACCTCAACCCCTTCACTCTCGTGGGGGCAACAACCCGAAGCGGACTGCTCACCGCGCCGCTGCGCGCCCGATTCGGCATCAACCTGCATCTGGAATACTACGAGCCCGAAACGCTCACCAAGATTCTGAAGCGTTCGGCATCGATACTCAAGGTGCCCATCGACGACGACGCTGCCGTAGAGATAGCCCGCCGCAGCCGCGGAACGCCACGTATAGCCAACGCCCTGCTGCGCAGGGTGAGGGACTTTGCGCAGGTGAAGGGCACGGGACGCATAGACACAGCCATATCGAAGGTGGCGCTGACGGCGCTGAACATCGACCAGTATGGTCTCGACGAGATTGACAACAAGATTCTGCTGACAATCATCGACAAGTTCAAGGGCGGCCCCGTAGGCATAACCACCATAGCCACGGCAATAGGCGAGGACGCCGGAACGGTTGAGGAGGTGTATGAGCCTTACCTCATCATGGAGGGATTCATCAAGCGCACGCCGCGCGGACGCATGGTCACGGAGCTTGCCTACAACCACTTCGGCCGCAATCCGTATGCCGGCAACGTGATGGAGCCCGACCTCTTCGGTATGGGATAGGCCATGGATGCCGTTAGAAAGGAATGACGTTAAACAGAGAAAATAACACTACAACAGATAGAATTCAATGCAGAGAACAGGCATTTTCGTAGGAAGCTTCGACCCCTTCACCACCGGTCATCATGCCATCGTCAGACGCGCGCTGCCGCTGTTCGACCGGATTGTTATCGGCGTGGGCTTCAACGAGCGCAAGAAATACATGTACAGCGCGCAGACAAGGGTGAAGGCCATTGCGCGCCTGTATGCCGACGAGCCTAAGGTGGAGGTAAAGGAATACAGCGACCTCACCGTCGACTTTGCCCGCCGCGAGGGCGCCGGCTTCATCATCAAGGGCGTGCGCAGCATCAAGGACTTTGAGTATGAGCGCGAGCAGGCAGACATCAACCGCAAGATAGGCGGCATAGAGACCATCCTGCTGTATGCCGAGCCTGAGTATGAGAGCGTGTCGTCGAGCATGGTGCGCGAGCTTATCCACTTCGGCAAGGATGCCGCCGAGTTTCTGCCCGCACCTGAGCAGGGACGCAAGACAGAGATTAAGGAGCCTTAAGACGTGCCCGCAGAGGGCAATATAACGCCTTCTAGCGCACTTAAGCGCATTTTGGCTATAACTTGCCGCACGCCGTGCGGCAAGCCTTCAGAACAAAAATAAACAGCAAAATATGATAACATACAACACCGACGGCGTAAAAATGCCGGCAATAAGAAAGCGCGACACATCGGCATGGATAAAGGCCGTGGCCGCCGAATATGGCCGCAAGGTTGGCGAAATAGGATATATGTTTGTCAACGACGACAAGATTCTTGAGGTTAACAACGAGTATCTGGGCCACAACTACTACACGGACATCATCACGTTCGACTATGACGAGGACGACGTTATCAGCGGCGACATAGTCATCTCGCTCGACACCGTGCGCTCAAACGCCGAGCAGCTGGGCAAGGACTACAACGAGGAGCTTCACCGTGTGATTATCCACGGCATACTGCATCTCTGCGGCATCAACGACAAAGGCCCCGGAGAGCGCGAGATTATGGAGGCTGCCGAGAACAAGGCGCTTGCCATGATTAAGCTCTGAGAAGCCCCGAGAGGATAAAAGTAATGGGACCAATAAGACCGATGGCCGTGCAGCAATATCAGCACAGGTGCCATATCAGTCTTATTGGTCCCATTTCTCTTATCCCGTCAGCTCTTTATTTGCCTGCCGAGAGCTCCACTCCCTTCTTCACGATGTCGCTTGTCTCGTTGATAATCTGGAAGTATTCGCTCATGTCGAAGAGGTCGCGCGCCACGAGAGCCTTCAGCTGCGATTTCAGATAAGGCAGCGTGCGCTGCAGTTCTTCTTCGTCTTTCGGCTTTATCTTCTGCTTCTCCGCCTCCTTCATTATCTCGTCGATAAGTTCCTGCGGCACCTCAAAACGGCTTCTGAACGCCTCGAACGTCGGGTAGTCGCCTACGAGTTGCTTGCGGTTCTTGTCGATATATCTCAGGTCGGTGTTTATCACTATGCCCTTCAGCACGAGCTGACGGTGGAACTTGGTGTACTGAAGTGTGTCCAGAGGCACGAACGTGTCGGGCATTATTCCGCCTCCGCCGTACACCGTGCGGTGCTCTTTCAGCGTGTAGAACTTCAGCGAATCGGCAAAGTGAATGCTGTCGCGGTTGGTCAGTTCGCCGTGTTTCAGGCGCTTCTCAAAGTCCATCGCATAGTCCTCTATGTCGCCTTTGGTGTATGGCTTCTGTATGCATCGTCCCGAAGGAGTGTAGTAGTGGGCAATGGTAAGTCGTATCATGGAGCCGTCGGGCAGGTCGATCGGGCGCTGAACGAGGCCCTTTCCGAACGTGCGGCGGCCGATTACGATGCCTCGGTCGTGGTCTTGTATCGCTCCGGTGACAATCTCTGCGGCCGACGCCGTGAACTCGTTGACGAGCACATACACGCGTCCTGTCAGGAAAGAGCCGTTGCCGCGCGCCTTATAGTCCATGCGTCTGATGCGGCGTCCGTCGGTATATACAATCAGATCGTCCTTCGGCAGGAACTCGTTGGCTATCTCCACGGCAGCCTGCAGATATCCTCCGCCGTTGTCCTGAAGGTCGAGTATCAGGTCTTTCATGCCCTCGGCTTTCAGCTTCTCCATACCTTCCATAAACTCCTTGTATGTCGTCGCGCCGAAGTTTCCTATCCTTATGTAGCCTATCTGCGGGCGAATCATGTAGACGGCGTCCACGCTCTTCACCGGAATCTTGTCTCTCTTCACCGTGAAATACATCACGTCGGGCACGCCGCGGCGCACAATTCCCAGTTTAACAGTTGTGCCTCGGGGTCCGCGCAGACGCTTCATTATCTCCTCTTTCTTCATCTTCACGCCCGCAATGGCAGTGTCGTTCACGTTCACTATGCGGTCGCCTGCCATGATGCCCACCTTCTCCGACGGGCCTTTCGACACGGGCTGAATGACGAGCAGCGTGTCGTCAACCATGTTGAACTGCACGCCTATGCCGTCGAAGTTGCCCTGCAGCGGTTCGTTCATGGCCTTCACTTCCTCCGGGTCGGAGTAAGATGAGTGGGGGTCGAGCTTCTCCAGCATGCCCCTTATAGCGTCCTCAACGAGCTTCTTCTCGTCAACCGAGTCGACGTAGAGGTTGTTTATTGCCATTTCGGCTATCTGTAGCTTGCGCAGCGGACTGTCGTAAGAGAAGTCGATGTTCATCTGTGCGCCGGCAGGAAGGCTCGACACGACAGCCGGTGCCATGGCAACGAGGGCCTTGGTGGCAGTCTTTGCCAGTGCGGCTTTTATCTTTCTGATGGTTGTGTTTATCATTGTTGTGATGTTTCTTTTATGGGATGATTGTGGGGGATGGGACATATGGGAGGAACGGATGTTGTGGGAGAGATGGGAGGAATGGGACTGATGATGCGCGGATGAATGACTATTGCATTGTTTTCATGCTTACTCTGCATTGTTTTCATGCTTACTCTGCATTGTTTTTATGCTTATTCTGCATGGCTTTCATTCTTCTTCCGCATATCATTAATGCCCCTTCCACATATCATTAATGCCCTTTCCGCATGCTCATTATGTTTCATCAGCATTGCCGTTGGACTTATTCTGCGTCTCCTTTACGTTCCTTTTGCCCCTTGTCAGAACTTTTCTTCCTCTTCAGGACGGTCTTCCTCTATCACCAGGTTGTCTATGATGAAGTTCTGTCGCTCGGGCGTATTCTTGCCCATATAATACTCCAGAAGCTTCTGCACCTGGTCGGTCTTGTGGAGAGTTACCTGCTCGAGGCGCATGTCGGGGCCGATGAAGTTGACAAACTCGTCGGGACTTATCTCTCCAAGACCTTTGAATCGGGTTATCTCCGGGTCGGGACCAAGCTCCTCTATTGCCTTTACGCGCTCCTCGTCGCTGTAGCAATAGCGGGTTATGAAGTCGCCCTTCTTGCCTTTTACGTCCTCGAGCGCCTTCTTGTTGCGCACCTTCGTGCGGCGGTTTCTGACGCGGAAGAGCGGCGTCTGAAGCACATATACGTGGCCCTTCTTGATGAGTTCGGGGAAGAACTGCAGGAAGAAGGTTATTATGAGCAGTCGGATGTGCATGCCGTCGACATCGGCATCGGTTGCAACAATCACCTTGTTGTAGCGCAGGGTGTCGAGTCCGTCCTCAATGTCGAGCGCTGCCTGAAGCAGATTAAACTCCTCATTCTCGTACACCACCTTCTTGGTTAGTCCGAAAGAGTTGAGCGGCTTACCCCTGAGAGAGAACACAGCCTGCGTGTTTACGTCGCGGCTCTTGGTGATAGAACCGCTCGCTGAGTCGCCCTCGGTGATGAAGATGGAGCTTTCCTCCTTGCGGTTGTTCTTCACGTCGGAGAAGTGTATGCGGCAGTCGCGCAGCTTTCGGTTGTGCAGGTTGGCTTTCTTGGCGCGCTCGCGTGCCAGCTTTGTAACTCCTGCCATCTCCTTTCTTTCCTTCTCGCTGGCCTGAATCTTCTGCAGCATCACCTCTGCCACGTCGGAGTGTTTGTGCAGATAGTTGTCCACCTCGTTCTTGATGAAGTCGCCCACGTACTTGTTCACGCTGACGCCGTCGGGGCTCATGGTGAGCGATCCGAGCTTAATCTTGGTCTGACTCTCGAACATCGGCTCCTCAACATTGACGGCTATGGCAGCCACGAGGCCGTTGCGTATGTCGGTATATTCGAAGTTTTTGTTGAAAAACTCCTTTATCGTGCGGGCTATGTGCTCCTTGAACGCGCTCTGGTGAGTACCGCCCTGCGTGGTGTGCTGTCCGTTTACGAACGAGTGATACTCCTCGCCATACTGGTTGGTGTGCGTGAACGCAATCTCGATGTCTTCGCCCTTGAGGTGTATTATGGGGTAGATGCCGTCGTTGGTCATCGTGTCGTTGAGCAGGTCTTCAAGTCCGTTGCGGCTCAGAATCCTGCGTCCGTTGTACATGATGGTCAGTCCTGTGTTCAGGTAGGTGTAGTTGCGCAGCATCGTCTCCACGAAGTCGTGGTGGAAAGAGTAGTTCTTGAAGAGCGTGTCGTCGGGCACGAAGTATATGTATGTACCCGTCTCGTCCTGCGTCTCCTCGGTTGTGTCGCTCTTCAGCACGCCGCGTTCGAATGTCGCCGTGCGCACCGTTCCGTCGCGGTAAGACCTCACCTCGAACCTGGAGCTTAGCGCGTTGACGGCCTTGATGCCCACACCGTTGAGTCCGACGCTCTTCTTGAACGCCTTGGAGTCGTATTTACCTCCGGTGTTTAGCACGCTTACGGCCTCGATGAGCTTGCCCTGCGGTATGCCTCGTCCGTAGTCGCGCACCATCACGCTGAGGTTGTTGTCAATGTCAATCTCGATGCGCTTGCCGGCGTTCATCTTAAACTCGTCGATAGAGTTGTCGATAACCTCTTTGAGCAACACGTAGATGCCGTCCTCGGGCATGGATCCGTCGCCAAGTCGACCGATGTACATTCCCGGTCGGGTGCGCACGTGCTCCATGTCAGACAGGTGCCTGATATTGTCGTCAGTATACTCAGTTGTAATTTTATTCTCTTCGCTCATAAAATTCCAAAATTAACAATTAAAAGTTAAAAATTAAACATCGTGGATGAAACATAATGGCGGCGGAATGTGGTATTGTCAGCTATTTCTTGCTGTCTACACCCTTCAATGATCTCAATATTGAGACAAGAAGACTTATGATGTTCTTCAAGTCGGTGTTCATTGAGTAGTAAATCTTGTCTTCCAGTATGTCTGTCGAGTGGAGCAGCCACAGCCAGTATTTGGTTTCAGACGCTTCTTTGAGCGCGATGCTCATCTTGCTTATAAAGTCGGCTTTGCTTTGTGCAAATTCAGCTTCATAAAGATTGGCACCTATACTGGTGCCGCAACGCAGCAGCTGGTCGGCAAGCGAGTATTCACGTTTGGTTTCCCTTATGAACCTGCTGCACTTAACAATGCGTATGGCGAACTTCTCCGCCTTTTCTTTCACAATGTTATTGCCGTCAGCCATAATCAACGTTGTTTAATTGTTACCACACTTCTGCCCGTTTCTGTCGATATGATCACCGCCTGCCATCCCCCTCGCTGTTTAATTTTTACTTTTTAATTTTTAATTATTTTCTGCCGTTTGCCGGCAGAAAATCTATATCCACTTCTTGTAGCAGCGTCTTCTCTTGTGGAGGATGGTCTCGAGATACTGCCACTGGCTCTGCACGTTCTCGTTGGTCTCCATCTCAACCTGGCTCTCGCCCCATTTGAATCCGTAGGCCTGATAGCGCGGGATGAGGTCGTAGAACATAAGGGCGTTGGCACCCTTCATGCGGTATTCGGGCAGCACTCCGAGCAGCAGCAGGTCTACGCCCTCGGTCTTGTGAGCCTTCAGAGCCCTCAGCACGTGCCACCATCCGAAGGGCCAGAGCCTTCCGCGGCGGCACTTCTGCAGCGCCTTCGACAGCGACGGGATGGTGATGCCCACAGCCACGGGCTTGTTGCCGGCGCTGCGGTCTTCTACAACGGTGATGAGGCTGAGGTCGGCCAGGGGGAAGTACATCTTGATGTACTGGTCGATCTGCCTTTCAGACAGCTCCGAATATCCGTACAGGTCCTTGAAGCAGGTGTTTATCAGCTCAAACATCTTCTTGCCGTAGCCGCCCTCAAACACGTCCTTCTTGGTCAGTTTCCTGATGTGCAGGTCGTAGCGCTTCTGTATCATCTCGGCTATCTTGGTGTATTTCTCGGGCACCTTGTCGGGCACCATGAGCTTAAACTCCACATAGTCGTTGTCCTTCTCGAAGTCGCCCAGCTTCTCCATGTGCTCCGGATAGTACGGATAGTTGTATATGGTGGCCATAGTGCCCAGCTGGTCGAATCCCATTGTGAGCATGCCTTCGGGGTCGAGGTCGGTGAATCCGAGCGGACCTATCATCTCTTCCATGCCTTTCGACTTGCCGTATTTCTCAACGGCGTCGAACAGGGCCTTAGACACGTTGATGTCGTCGATGAAGTCTATCCATCCGAATCTGACGCACTTGCGCCCCCAGCGCTTGTTGGCGCGGTGGTTGATTATGGCTGCCACGCGGCCCACCATGCGCCCACGTCCGTCGAACGCCATGAAATACTCGGCCTCGGAGAACTCGAACGCCGCGTTCTTGTCCTTGCTCAGGGTGTTCAGGTCGTCGCTGAACAGTGTGGGAACGTCATACTCATTGTCCTTGTAGAGGTCATAGTGAAAGTCTATAAACCGCTCAAGGTCTTTCCTTGTTTCTACTTTTTTGATTTTAATAGTTGACATTTGTCTTACTTTATATTAGACAACTTAAACATGCAAAAATACGAGTTTTGCGCCATATAAAAAAATAAATAACGCTAAATCAGCCTTTTTAAGGCTTTTTGGGCATGGTATGTAAGCTTTTTATGCACATCTGCCACATGGTCCGCGCCGCCTTCAGGCGGTGTCCTTGCTGCCTGTCTGTGGCCGTGCCGAGGCGCGCCCTGATGACGCCTGCCGTGCGCCTGTTTTCCGAAAGGTGCCCTTTCAGCCTCCAAAAGGCCACCTTTTGCACGCCGAAAGGCCGTCTTTTAGAGCCTGAAACGTGGCCTTTTGCAACGCGCTGAATGTCAGTATGTTACGAAGGCGGATAAAACCGGCGCATCATCGGGCCGCAATCAGCACCGCGATGTCATTTTTTCGGGTCTCCGGCACGTTTTTCAATGTATCTTTAAGGCTTTTTATTCATTGCGCCTGAACATGCGGACGATAAATTTAGTATCTTTGCACATATCAATCATGCCGCGGCATAATGGCAGTCAGTCTGACGCTCCGCGGCATGTGAAAGACAAACTTTTTAACCAGTAAAGATTATGAACACAGTTATAGAAAACATGAAGACACGCCGCAGCGTGCGCGCCTTCGACCCCGACCGGATGCCGGAGCGCAGCCTTATCGAGGCTGTGGCAGAGGCAGGAACCTACGCCCCAACGGGCCGCGGAGCACAGTCGCCGCTCATCGTTGCCGTAACATCAAAGGCCGTGCGCGACCGCCTCTCTGAGCTCAACGCCGCCGTGATGGGCACCGAGGCCGACCCCTTCTACGGCGCGCCGGTGGTGCTCGTGGTGCTGGCCGACCGCACACGCCCCACTTATCTCTACGACGGATCGCTCGTAATGGGCAACCTTATGAACGCCGCACACGCCCTCGGACTGGGCAGCTGCTGGATTCACCGCGCCCGCGAGGTGTTCGACAGCGAGGAAGGCAAGGCCATGCTGCGCGCATGGGGCATTGAGGGCGACTATGAGGGCATAGGCCACTGCGTGCTGGGATACCCGCGCGAGGGTGCCGTCAGAGAGGCTGCGCCGCGCAAGGATGACTACGTAAGATTTGTTGAATAACACATAACGCACACACACAGATGAAGATAAACATGACCGAATGGGCCAAAGCCGTCATCGACAGCAAGAAGGTGATGGCTGTGCCCATAATGACACATCCCGGCATCGAGATGATAGGGCGCCGCGTGATCGACGCCGTGAGCGACGGTGAGGTGCACTTCAACGCCGTCAGGGCGCTTGCCGGACGCTACGACACGGCTGCCGCCACAGTGATAATGGACCTCACCGTTGAGGCTGAAGCCTTCGGCGCCGACATCGCCTTCGAGCCCGACGAGGTGCCGGCCGTGAGGGGGCACATGCTCAGCAGCGCCGACGACATAGCCCGTCTGCAGGTGCCGTCGCTCAGCGCAGGCCGCGTGCCGGCATATCTCAAGGCCAACCTGCTTGCCGCCCGTGCCATAACCGACCGCCCCGTGCTTGCCGGATGCATCGGGCCTTTCTCGCTTGCAGGCCGTCTCTACGACATGTCTGAGATTATGATTCTGATATATCAGAACCCCGAGGCTGCCGCCATGCTGCTCGAAAAGTGTACCGACTTCATCCTGAAATACTGCATCGCGCTGAAGAAGACGGGCGCCAACGGCGTTGTCATGGCAGAGCCTGCCGCCGGACTGATGTCTGACGACGACTGCATGCGCTTCTCTTCGGTTTACGTCAGGCGTATTGTCGAGGCCGTGCAGGACGACTATTTCACCGTAGTGCTACACAACTGCGGCAACACCGGGCAGTGTACCAATGCCATGACTGCCACCGGAGCCGCCGCATATCACTTCGGCAACAAGTGCGACATGGAGCAGGTGTCGCGTCAGGTGCCGCCCACGGCTCTCACCATGGGCAACCTCGACCCCGTCAGTCTGTTCAAGTCTGCCACGCCCGACGAGATGCGCCGCGCCACCACAGACCTGCTGCGCAAGATGAGCAACTATCCAAACTTCGTGATATCCAGCGGATGCGACACTCCGCCGCACACTCCGTTTGCCAACATCGACGCCTTCTTTGAGGCCGTCGGCGAGTGGAACAGCAAGCTGTAAGCGCAGGTTCTGTCAGCTCTCCAGAGGCCTTGCAGCATGACGTAAAGGTCATGGTCAGCCTCGATTCATATTGACAGACCCCGCCCGACATACTTAACTACATAAGCCGCTGCACCCTCCGAGGGCCGCAGCGGCGTCATGCGGCGCAGTGTTGTGCCGCTTTTTAATCAGAATAAAATGCTAAAACAGGAAATAACTTTCGACGACCTCAACATCCTTCCGTCTGAAATCTACGAGCAGATGGGCTATGGCGACGCCGTGCCCGACGCTGCCGTGCAGGCCGAGACCTCTGCCGTCATGGAGCGCATAAAGGTCGTTCTGCGTCCGCGTTTCTGCTTCTTCATCACCCCCGGACAGCTCGATGCAGAGCAGCATGTGCTCACCGTAGGCTCAGTCAGCTTCAGCGTGGGGCGCATCATCAGCCGGCAGCTGCGCGGCTCGCAGGCTTTCGCCTTCTTTGTGGCCACCGCCGGCGAGGAGTTTGAGCAGCTTCAGCACCGCCTGAAGGACGAAGACGACATGGTGAAGGTGTTTGTTGCCGACTCAATAGGCAGCGTCATAGCCGAGAAGGCGGCCGACTGCATGGAGCTTTCGCTGCAGAAAGCCATTGATGAGCGCGGCTGGCGCCACACCAACCGCTTCAGTCCGGGCTACTGCGGGTGGCATGTCTCTCAGCAGCAGATGCTCTTCCCCCTGTTCGGCGAGGAGCGTCCGTGCGGCGTAAGCCTTACCGACTCGAGCCTTATGGTGCCCATCAAGTCGGTCAGCGGCGTGATAGGCCTCGGTCCTTCGGTGCGCAAGCTCGAATATTCTTGCGGTCTCTGCGACTTCAAAGACTGCTACAAGCGCCGCCGCAAGAAGTAGTCTGCGGCATATTTAGCCTTATGCCGTGTATCGTCAAGTGTTGCGTTGCCTTTCGTTATGCGCCATATCGCCTTTCATTATATGCCGTGTCGCTTTTCATTATGCGTTCAGTTGTCTTTTATAGTCTGGCATATCGTCTTTTATTATCGTGCGTATAATCCTTTAAAACGGGCCTTTCCGTCTTATTACAGCGCGTCAGGCACGGCATAAAACATATAGAAAAGCGCGGCAAGTCCATATCGGGCTTGCCGCGCTTTTTGCTGTATCATAATTCAGTTTTGTTGTCAGTGTCCGTTGAAGAATATGTAGAGAGCCACCATAACCACGGCAAGCAGCGTCCATGCCACCACAACCGTGCGCTTTGGTCTTTCGCTCAGCTTCACTATCTCGGGGCTTACCGTTGCCTGCTTGTTGCTGAGGCTGACGATAATCATGCTGATGATGAGGATTACGAAGATGTAGAACGACAGCATCATGAAGTGCACCTGCTCCGTGGCTCCCGGTATAACCCACAGGTAAAGGATGCCCGAGCCGATGCTGAAGATGGTTCCGAAGGTGAGCGTTACGTTGGCGGCGAGCGTCGTGCAGCGCTTCCAGAACACGCCCATGACGAACACTGCCGCCATAGGTGGTGCGATGAAGCTGAGCACCGACTGGAATACGTTGAAGAGGTTCATGCCCTTTATGTTGTCAACAGCCACGGTGATGACTATCGACACCAGTGCACCTATGACGGTTATTATGCGTCCTGTGCGCATTATTTCCTTCTGCGTGGCCTCCGGACGGATGTTCTTCACGTAGATGTCCATCGTGAACACCGTGCTCAGGGCGTTGAGCGCAGAGCCTATGGTGCTGATGAGCGCGGCGGTGAGAACGGCAAGCACGAGGCCAACCATGCCCACGGGGAAGAGGCTCGACACGAGAGTCATGTAGGCGTTGTCGGCCTCAATGGTCATATTTCCGAAGAAACCGGTCTTCCAGAGGGCGAAGCACACGATGCCGGGGATGATGTATATGGCCACGTCGAGTATCTTCAGCCAGCCTGTAAAGTTAGCTCCCTTCTGTCCTTCGCTGAGGTCTTTGGCAGCCAGTACGGGCTGAACCATCGACTGGTCGGTACACCAGAACCACAGTCCGCTTATAGGATAGCCCAGCAGAATGGGCAACCAGGGGAAGTCTTTGTCGCTGTTGGGCTGAAAGAGGTTCCAGTAATTAGACGGCACAATGTCGGGATTGGCCAGCACGGCGATGCCTCCGGTGAACGAGTCGCCGCCGAGGCGGTATATTCCTACGAAGGTCAGCGTGGCCGAAACGAGTATGAGCAGCACCATCTGATATACGTTGGTGTAGGCCACGGCCTTCAGTCCGCCGAGCATTGTGAAGAAGGCGGAGATGCCGAGCAGCAGGAATGCCGACATCCACATGGGTATGCCGAACACCTGGCGTATGATTATGCCGCCCGCGAAGAGCGTCAGCGCGAGCCACGAGATGAGTATCGTTACGATGGTATACCACGCCAGCATGTTGCGTGTGGACTGTCCGAAGCGCAGGCCCATAAACTCGGGCAGGGTGGAAACCTTGCTGCCGAGATAGCGCGGGGCGAAGACAAAGGCGAGCAGGGCTATGAACACGAAGGCGTACCATGCGTAGTTGCCCGACACGACGCCCGTGGTGAAGCCGGCGCTTGCCGACGCTATGAGCATCGAGGGGCCTACGTTGGTGCCCCACATGGAGAATCCTATGTGGTGCCAGCGCAGAGAATGTTCGGCAAGAAACAGGCTGCTGCCCTTCTTGCGCTTGGTGCTTGCCCATATGCCGATGGCAAGCAGGATGACGAAGTATGCTATAAGTATGCCCCAGTCGAGGCCATGTAATGATTGTGAGTTCATGGATATGTTGTTTATTTGGTAGTTATAGTAGTTAAAGGAGTTATCGCGGGCTGTGCCCGCTCAGTAGTTAAAGTCATTAGCCTTGCAGTTGGTTGGCGGCTTTATGTGGGATATATGACTTATGGGAGTAATGAGACCGATGCGCTGCAGATGATGTAATGACCGGCGTATTTAGCCTTGTTAATAACCGGCAGGGCATTTGGCTTTAACTCCTTTAACTACTCTAACTCCTTTAACTCCTTGAAATATTATTCTTTTCCCTTCACCAGCTCCCTTGCCACCTTCACTGCTTCGTTGGCATTGTCGCTGTATCCGTCGGCTCCTATCTCGTCGGCGAAGGCCTGGCTTACGGGCGCTCCGCCCACCATAATCTTCACCTTGTCGCGCAGTCCGGCGTCTTCCACGGCCTTGATTACGTCCTTCATGTAGGTCATTGTCGTGGTAAGCAGGGCGCTCATGCACAGGATGTCGGCGTGGTTGTCCTTCAGAGCCTCTACAAACTTGTCGCTCGGCACGTCGATGCCGATGTTTATCACTTCAAAGCCGCTGCCCTCGAGCATCGATGCAACGAGGTTTTTGCCTATGTCGTGCAGGTCGCCCTTCACCGTTCCGATGACCACGCGGCCTATCGTAACGTCGGCCTTGCCTGCCATGAGCGGCTTGAGCAGCACGAGGGCGGCCTTCATGGCGCGTCCTGCCATGAGCAGCTGGGGCACAAAGGCCTTGCCGTCCTGGAAGCGCTGGCCCACCTCACCCATGGCGCGTATCATCTGACTGTTGATGATGTCCTGCGGAGCCATGCCTGCGTCTACGGCCTTTTGCGTCGCCTCGGCTGCCTTGTCGGCGTTGCCTTGCAGTATGGCGTCGAATATCTCGTCGGCTGCCGACGGCTCGTTTGCGGCCTTCGGCGCGCAGCATTCACAGGGTTCGGCGGCATGGTCGTGCCCGTGGTTTTCTGAAAGACCACCTTTTGCATCGTGAAAGGCCACCTTTTGCACGCTAAAAGACGGCATATTGGAGCCTAAAAGACCACCTTTTGCAACGCCCTCATTATCAGATGGTTGCGCAGGGTGGGGCGAAAGGACAAGTCCTTCGGCAGGAACCACGGCTTCGGCAAGTTTTCTGATGTGCATGTCGGTTGTGCCGCAGCATCCTCCCACGATGTTGAGCACGTGCCACTCTATCAGCGGCCACAGTTCGCGCTGCAGCATCTCGGGCGTGTGGCTGTAGCGTCCCTCGGCGTCGGGCATGCCGGCGTTGGGGTAAAGGCTTATCATGTAGGGTGTAGTCTTGCCGAGATGTACGAGCATGTCGGCGGCAAGGCTTACGTCGGAACAGCAGTTTACGCCCACCGACATGATGTCGCTGCCGGCAACGGATGCGAGGAACTCTCCGATGCTCTGTCCCAGCATGTTGTGTCCGTCGGCAGTGGCTATGCTGAAGCTCAGCATCAGCGGCAGACGTTTGCCTGCCTTGCGCATTGCTCCGCGTGCCGCCTCTATGGCCGCCTGCGCGTTCTTTGTGTCGAATATGGTCTCTATCAGCAGGGCGTCGACGCCTCCTTCAATCAGCGCTTCGGCCTGTTCGGTGTAGGCGTCGCGCAGAGTGTCGTAGCTGAAGGCATGCCAGCCTGGTTGTGTGGTGTCTGATGTTATTGAGCAGGTCTTGCTCGTCGGACCAATCGAACCTGCCACGAAGCGCGGCTTGTGCGGTGTCTTGGCGGTAAATTCGTCGGCTGCCTTGCGCGCTATGCGGCACGCCTCGAGGTTTATCTCGCGGCAGAAGTTCTCCAGATGATAGTCTGCCATGGATATGCGCTGCGCGTTGAAGGTGTTAGTCTCGATGATGTCGGCTCCGGCTTCGAGGTACTTGCGGTGTATGTCCTCAATGACGTCGGGGCGCGTAAGGCACAGCAGGTCGTTGCATCCCTTTACGTTCACGTCATGCCCTGCAAGCCTTTCGCCGCGGAAGTCTGCCTCGCCGAGGCGTCGGCTCTGTATCATCGTGCCCATGGCTCCGTCGATAACGAGTATGCGGTTGCGTCCTGCCGATATGATGGGGCAGCCGTCGAGCCAGTCGGCAGGAGCCTTTTCGTCCTTTCCTGTAAGCTCCTTGAATTCGCGCTCGGCGCTCTCTATTATAGCCTCCACCTCCTTGTCGGCGTCGCTCTTGCCGCTGTTTATGCGTATGATGTTGTCCTCCTGCTGCGGCTTCTTGGCCTCGTCTTCCTGATATTCCTCAACGATGCGCATGGCTTTCTCCACCTCGTCCTCGTTGTGGAAGTCCATCTCAATATGCACTCCGTTGCCTCCTATGTTGTCGAGCAGCGGCCGCAGCTCGTCGAGCGTTACCCAGCATGCCATTATGCTCTTGCCTCCTGCCAGTATCTTCTTGTACAGGTCGTACCATTTTGGCGAGCCTCCCTGCGGCTCTCCCACGCCCGGCGTCCATTGTATGGCGTTGAGTTCCTCAATCTCGAGCAGTGCCGGCAGATGATGAAGAGCGCCTACGCCGTCCAGATGGTACAGCGTGTAGTCAATCTTCTGGCACTGTTCGCGAATGAAAGGCTTCACGAAGCGGCGGTAGTCTTCCACGCTTATCATCGTTGATATGTCGCTCTGCAGCTTGCTCATCTTGCCCGGTGCCCACGAAGAGAAGTAGCAGAAGGCCATCTCGTCGCCCTCGCGCACTATGTCGTAAAGCTCGTCGAACACCTTGAAGTAGATGTCGTTTATCTGCTGCATCTGGCGTTCCAGCACCTCAGGCTGTGTAACCGTGTCCATCAGCACTTTGTCTGTGCCCTTCAGAGCCGCCAGAACGTCCATGCCTTCCATGAGGTCGGGCATGCCCACATAATAGTTGCCGTTGGCCTTCTTCTTGCATTCGGTCAGCAGTTGCTTGTGCAGCAGCCAGTTGGGATGCTCCGGATTAAACTTTATGTCGTCGGTGAAGTCAGGGTCGGGGTGTATCCATATTGTGTCTTCTCCGCCCTCGAACACGCCTCCGAGGATAGCTGCGAGCGAGCCGGGGCCCAGCTGTGTGTTTGCAACGGGCAGCATATCAGCCTTCAGACAGCTGTGAGCCACGTACCAGTCGAGATATTCGGCACGCCATTTCGGGTCGAACCATTTCTGGTTGAGGTCCTTCGGGGCTGGCGGTGCAGGCACATCGGCATGCGGCTTGACGCCTTCCTGAAAGTGTTCCCACATATTCAGCACTATGCCTTTGTGGTTCCACCATTGTATGTATCGCTGTTTTGTTTCTTCAAGATTCTTTTTCCACATGTTCAATAAGTAGTTATAGTAGTTAAAGGAGTTATCGCCGGCCGTGCCGGCTAGGAGTTAAAGTCATTTGTCTTGTTGGCAAATGACTTTATATTTTTATTTAATTGCTGATTGTCAGTCGGTTAGATAGGTCTGAGGTGTTGTCCTCGGCCGTGCCTGTTAAGGGCTAAAGCCATTGGCATTGCGGGCAAATGACTCTGTATTTTTTATTTTGTTGCTGATTGTCAGGTGGTTAGGGTTGTTAAAGAAGTTATCGCTTTGCGTTCCTGATTATGGCAGAAGCTATTGTATTAAATGTCTGTTTACTTATTGTAAGATTGACGATAAGCGTTCAGACTAATGGCTTTAACTCCTAGCCGGCACGGCCGGCGATAACTACTTTAACTCCTTTAACTACCAATTTAACCTATTACCACTCAATCCCTCCAAACCTTCCGTCAATCTTTATATATTCTGTCTTGCTCAGGTCCATGTCGTCCGTGCAGTCAACGGGCTCGGGATAAACCGGGATTACGGCACCTTCGCGCACATAGACGGGCATCAGTTCGAGCGGCACATTGAGGTCTTTGAGCCACTTTTCGCCGCTGTAGCGCTCGCCGGTGAAGAAGTTCACCCAGTTGCCTTCAGGCAAGTAGACATCGCGGCGGCCTTCGCTGTTCATCACGGGAGCCACGAGGAAGTCGTCGCCGAAGTAATATTCGTCGTCGATATGCCAGCACATGGGGTCGTCCGGGTGATGGAATATCAGTGCCTGGAGCACCGTTGAGCCGCCGCTTACGGCCTTCCGGCTCTCCTGAAGGATGTAAGGTATGAGCTTATAGCGCAGCTGCCACCATCTCTTCACTATCGGGGCGATGGCAGGGTAGTGCCAAGGCTCGCGCTTGTTGGTGCCGTGATAGCGGATGTGTGACGAGAAGACGCCGAACTGAGTCCAGCGGACGTACACGTCGTCGCTTACGGGCGAGTTCATGAAGTTGGGCAGGGTGTGGAATCCGGGCACGTCGTGGCTCCAGAAGGCGAAGCCCGACAGACCGAAGTGAAGTCCGCCCTTGAGCGATCCGGCCATGCCGTCCCACGAGCTGCATGAGTCGCCTCCCCAGTGCAGAGGATAGCGCTGGCAGCCCGCCCAGGCTGCTCTTGCCCATACTATGCCGTCGCCCGTAACCTCCTTTGTAACCTCATAGGCAGCCTTCTGATACAGCAGCGCATAGAGATTGTTGAGCAGTTCGGGCTTCATGTTCTTGTATATGGCATCCATGTGGATGTTTTCGCCGAAGTCGGTCTTTATCGCTGCCACGCCCATGTTCAGCAGACGGCGCAGCAGACCCTTGTACCACTCGGTGGCGGCGGGGTCGGTGAAGTCGATTGTTCCGGCGTAGTCGAGGGCCGAGAAGTTAGAACCTTCGCCCTCCTGCTGCTTTGTCAGCGTACAGATATAGTGGTTATTGCGCGCCTCGTCAATCTGTTCGGCATCCTCAGCCACATAGGGCAGCTGCCACAGAGTTACGCGGTAGCCCTTGTCCTTCAGGCCGCGGATGAAGCCTTCGGGGTCGGGGAAGCGCTCTTCGTTGAACTTCCATTCGCACAGCCAGTCGGTCTTAAACCATCCTGTGTCCAAGTGTATCACGTCGCAGGGATAATGTTCGCGGCGCATGCGGTCGCAAATCTCGTTCACCTCGTCGGCGCTGAAGTATGTCATGCGGCTCATCCACACGCCGAAACTCCACAGCGGAGGCATCGAGGGGTAGCCCGTCAGGTCGCGGTAGCCGCGGATAATCTCCTCCATAGAGTCGCCGCCGATGAGGAATACGTCGAGCATGGCCTGGTCGCTGAGGAACTCTACCGAGCGCGTTGACACTCCGGCGAGCGACAGCTTGCTGTGTGCGCAGGTGTGATAGAATGCTCCGTACATGCGGCTCGACACGTAGAACGGAATGTTTTTATATGTGCGGCGGTTGTTTACGCCCTGTCCGTCCTGGTTCTTGAGGAAGAACGTCTGTCCGCTGAGGTCCATCTTGGTGAAGCGTTCGCCCGTTCCGGCAAAACATTCGTCGGCCTTGCACTCGAACGACATCGTGGCGCGCTCCTTCTGTCCGTCAAGCTTGCAGAAGCCTATGGGCAGCGCGTCGTAGCGCGGAGGCGAGAAGTGGTCGTAGGCGGCCAGGCGTATCTCGCGCTTGCCGTCGGGATACAGCCTTATGTCGAGCGTCTCCTGCGGGTCAGGCAGCAGCGTACTCCAGCGGTCGAGCTCGGGCTCCTGTATGTTGATAACGGCCCTGACGGTGCCTTCGGGGTCGGTGACGGTCCATCGGCCGTTGCCGAAGCTTACGCTCAGCGGCGTCTTCTTAACCCTGTCGCTCATCTGCAACATCTCCGACTCGTCGGTCATCTGCTCCTCGCCGAAGCCTATGAACAGGCGCAGGATTTTTGGCTCATACTGCCTGATGATGAGCGTATATTCCTCACGCGGCACGCCGGTATCGGCTGCCATGTCGTTGGCCAGTATCTGCTTCTGGAACGGAACGAGCACGCAGATGTCGCCGTCGTTCTCGAACACGGCCGAGGGTTTGCATGCCTTCCATAGCGACTCGTTGCGGCTAAGGCTGACGTCGAAGTCGAGAAAGTCGAAAAGATGGTAGTTTGTGGGTTTCATTTTTTTGTTTGTTTTTATATGTTTTTTGCCGGCTTTTTCAGTCCTCCGTCCCCTTGCCGTTAGTGTTTCGTGGCCGGGGGCGCGGCTGTGCTAATTATGCCTTCTGTTATTATGCTTTTCAGGTTTTGTCTTGTGGCCGTGTGGCTTGTGTGCGCCGGCTGCGTGCCGGTGTGCCGTTGCGGCCTGCGGCGGCATGAGTTGCCGTGGCTGTAGATATGACGCAGCAGTGTTGTTTTTGTACTATGCCATAAGGCATAATGTTCGAGCGTCGCTCTCAGGCCATTGTTGTTTGCGTATTATCGTGTTGTCCGTTGCCGTAGCCGTGTGTCCGCGTGCGGTCTGCTTACGGCCCGTCCTGCAGCCGTTGCCCTGTAGTGGGCGTGCAGGAGCTATGTTGCAAAAATAAGAAAAATAGCCTTAACGGCAAAGGATTATCCCAAATGTTTCAGTATTTTCAGCCCTTGTCATGGGTAAGTGTTTCCCCCTGGTTTTCCAACATGTGGCCTTTCGCATTGCAAAAGGCCACATATTGCACGCTAAAAGACCACCTTTCAGAAGCTGAAAGATGACCTTTTGCAACGCATTGAATATCAGTATGTTATGCGTGCGGTTATATCTTACCTTATTAAGTATGTCCTGAGGCGCTGCAAAGTGTGTTCCGACGCGGCGTCGGCAGCCGTTTTTTGATATGTTTCTGACTATTTTATGCAGAAACGGAAAATATGAACATACGGCACGAAAATGTCGTAATGACGGCACGGAGCATACTGCCTATCTTTGCAGCGGATAAATGAAACAAAAGATATGAAGAGACTATTATTCACATTTGCCATTGCCTGCGCGCTTATTCCTCTTAATGCGCAGGAGACGCTCACGCTCAGTCAGTGTCTGCGCATGGGCATAGAGAACAACCTTCAGTTGCAGACCAGGCGCAACGACATAGCAAAGGGCGGGCACGCCATAACCGAAAACCGCGCCAAGCTGCTGCCGCAGATCAACGCCGTAGTGTCGATGAGCGACAATTTCAATCCGCCCGTGTCCGTTACCGACGGCTCTGCATACGGCAATCCGTACAACGTGACGAAGACACTGCAGTATAACGCCTCGGCAGGACTGCAGCTCCAGATGCCGCTCTACAACCAGACGCTGCTCACGGCGCTCGACATCACGAAGATGATGGACCGCATCAACCGCCTCGGCTACGACAAGGCGCGCAACGATCTCATGGAGCAGATAGCCAAGATGTACTATCTCGCGCAGAGCACAGCCGAGCAGATAGCCATCGTCAGGGCCAACATCACGCGGCTGGAGGAGCTGAAGAACATCACCGTGGCATTCTTCGACAACGGCATGGCCATGGAGGTTGACGTCAAGAGAGTGAACATCAATCTGGAAAACCTTCAGGTGCAGCGCGACAACGCCGAGGCAATGCTTGTGCAGCAGATCAACATGCTGAAGTACGTAATCGACTATCCTGCCGACAAGGACATCGCGCTGACGCCCGTGGATGCCTCGAGTGTTGAGGCCGTCGAGCTGTCGGGACTTTGCGAGTCGCTGCCCGAACTGCAGCTGTTGCAGAAGCAGGGCGAGCTGTCGGAGAAGCAGCAGAAGATGATTCAGCAGGGATATCTGCCCTCGCTCACGCTCACGGGCAACTTCACTTACTCTGCCTTCACCGACAAGTTCAGCAACTGGTTCCACTCAGGACCGTCTAACCACTGGTACAACTCATCAGGCCTGGGCATCACGCTGCGCGTTCCGGTGTTCGACGGACTGGAGAAACGCTCCAAGATACGCAAGGCGAAGCTCGACGCCGAGAACGCACGCCTGGCATACGACGACGCCCTTAAAGGTCTGCGCACGCAATACATGAATGCCACCAACGACCTGATGAACAGTCGCCGCAACTTCACCAAGCAGCTCGACAACTACCGCCTGGCCGAGGATGTCTACGCCGTAACCACCGACCGCTACCGCGAAGGCATAGCCTCTATGACCGAGGTGCTGCAGGACGAGATGCAGATGAGCGAGGCACAGAACAACTATGTAACGGCTCACTACAGCTACCGCCTGACCGCTCTGTCGCTGCTAAGGCTTACGGGACAGCTCGACTCGCTGCTGAAATAAGCCTGATGTCAGGTCAACACCATACATAACATCACATCAACATACATCAACAACTTTAAAATATACCACAATGGAAACCCAGAACAACAACATACAGCAGACCAGCACACACGCTCAGCAGGCAAAGAAACTTAGAAGACAGCGCACAAGACAAATCGTGGCAAGCATCTTCGGCATTGCAATCCTGGTGTGCGGAATAGTGAAAACGTCAATGATTTTTCTCGACTACAATAACACCGAGACAAGCAACGACGCTCAGATAGAGCAGTATATCTCGCCCGTAAACCTCCGCGCGTCGGGCTATATCAAGCAGGTCTGCTTCACGGAGCATCAGAACGTTAAGAAAGGCGACACCCTCCTGATACTCGACGACCGCGAATACCGCATACGTGTGATGGAGGCCGAGGCCGCGCTTAAGGATGCCATAGCCGGCGCTTCGGTAGTAGGGCAGTCGCTGCAGACGTCAGAGGCTTCGGCATCTGTCTACGAGTCGTCTATCGCCGAGGTGAAAATCCGCCTGGCAAAGCTCGAGAAAGACCGCGCACGCTACAAGAACCTGCTGGAGCGCAACGCCGCAACGCCGATACAGCTGGAGCAGATTGAGACCGAATATGAAGCCACGAAGAAGAAGCTCGACGGCCTTATCAGTCAGCAGAAGGCTGCCAAGTCGGGCGTAAGTGAGGTGTCTACGCGCCGCCAAAGCTCTGAAGCTGCCATAGAAAGGGCACGCGCCGCACTCGAGATGGCACGCCTTAACCTCTCTTACACCGTTGTAGTTGCTCCCTGCGACGGCAAGTTGGGACGCCGCACCGTTGAGGACGGACAGTATGTTTCGGCAGGACAGACGCTGACATACATCATGCCCGACACGCAGAAATGGGTGATAGCAAACTATAAGGAGACGCAGATTGAGAACCTGCACGTAGGTCAGGAGGTTGTGCTTACAGTGGACGCAATGGACGGACGCGAGTTTAAGGGACGCATAACGGCCATCTCAGGCGCCACAGGATCAAAATATTCGCTCGTCCCGACGGACAATTCTGCAGGCAACTTCGTGAAGATTCGCCAGCGCGTTCCTGTCAGAATCGACTTCACAGGACTGTCAAAGGCCGACAACGAACGCCTTGCAGCCGGAATGATGGTGGTCGTAAAGGCCAAAAAGCAATGATAAAGCAGGAGATTGTTAATTAAGAATTTAGGATTAAGAATTAAGAAAATATGTCCTTTTTAATTAAGAATTGAGAATTAAGAATTAAGGAAACATGCTCCCGGAGCATTCAACATAAAAAGTATTGAGCCATGGAACAAAATGTGATTAGCGTAAGTTATGGGGCAAAATACAAGAATTATCCGTTCTACAACTGGGTGCCCAAGCCGCTCGGAATTATCCTGCTGATACTTCTGTTCATACCTATCCTTACGGTGGGCGGCGTATATACCGCCAACAGCGGCGAGATGACGAGCGGACTGGGCATACAGTCGGAACACATACAGTTTGTCGGTTTCGTCACGTCTATAGGCATGGCGGCCTTCTCTCCCTTCTTTTATCAGCTGGTGTGCATACGCCGCGAGAAGATGATGTGCGTAGTGGGGTTCTCCCTTCTGTATCTTCTCAGCTATGTGTGTGCCGTCACCGACAGCATATTCGTGCTGGCTCTGTGCAGCCTTATCATGGGTTTTCTGCGCATGGTGCTCATGATGGTCAATCTGTTTACGCTCATACGCTACGCCTTCGGCATGGAGGCCACGCGTAACATAACGCCGGGCAACGAGCCGGACGACGAGCAGGGATGGGACCGCCTGGACTCGGAGAAGAGCAAGAGCATGCCCATAATATACCTGTTCTTCATGATTCTGGGACAGCTCGGCACGTCGCTCACGGCATGGCTGGCATACGAATATCAGTGGCAGGACGTCTACTACTACATGATGGGCATGACGCTCGTGGCAATACTTGTGGTGCTTGTAACGATGCCTTACCACGCATACAACGGCCGCCGCTTTCCGATAACGTTCCGTAAGTTTGGCAACGTGGCCGTGTTCAGCTCGATGATGACCTGCGGAATATATGTGCTGGTCTACGGCAAGACGCTCGACTGGTTTGCCGACCCAACCATCGTGCGCTCCACTATACTCACCGTTGTGTTTGCAGCAGTGTTCTTCTACATGGAGTGGTCGCACCGCTCGCCCTATTTCCTTATGGAAGTGTTCCGCCTGCGGACGATAAACATGGGCATAGTGCTGTTCCTTCTGCTCATGGTATTCAACACAAGTTCGATGTTTGTCAACGTGTTTACCGGCATAGGCATGGAGATAGACAACTGGCAGAACGCCGCCCTGGGCAACTGGAGCATGCTGGGCTACTTTATAGGAGCCGTGATAGCTATAATCCTCGGCTCGCGCAACGTCAAGCTGAAATATCTCTTCGGCCTCGGATTTCTGCTCATCGGAGTGTCTGCCCTGTTCATGTATTTCGAGGTGCAGACGGCCGGACTTTATGAAAGGATGAAGTATCCTGTGATTATACGCTCAACAGGCATGATGCTTATATACTCTCTCACGGCCGTATACGCCAACCAGCGCATGCCCTACAAGTATCTTTCCACATGGATATGCATCATGCTCAGCGTGCGCATGGTTGTCGGTCCGGGCATCGGTTCGGCACTATATTCGAACGTGCTTCAGCACCGTCAGCAGCATTATGTTACGATGTTTGCGCAGGATGTCGACCGCACCGACACGCAGACGGCTTCATCCTACGACCAGACCCTGCAGGGAATGCGCTGGCAGGGGCGCAGCGAGACCGAGGCAGAGAACATGGCTGCCATGTCGGCTAAGGGCAAAGTGCAGGTGCAGGCCACGCTGTCGGCTGTCAAGGAGATGTCGGGATGGACGTTCTACGGCTGTATTATCTCAATGCTCTTCGTACTCATTTATCCATATAAGAAGAGGAAATTATCTGCTTGGCGCGACTGACGGTCGGCCAAGTCAGATAATTTTATTAACTTAGCGGCCGTAAAACATCTGCCGCTATGGAAAAGACTACAGACGAAAAGGCTTCGGAACGGCTTGCCGCATTGCAGCATGACATAGCCTGCATGGCCGACGTGTGCTCGTCGGGGGGCGTTGTCAACGACCTGCCCGGGCGCATGACGGAGGGCTTCAGCAACTTCGGCATAGGCCTGATTGTATGCCACGAAGGCGAGTTTGAGTTCACCCTGTCGGGCCGCACCCATAAGGCCTGCCGGGGCGAAACCGTGTTTATACCCGAGGGGGCGTTCTTCAGCGTGGAGAGAAAGTCGGAGACGCTGCGCCTTAGCGTCATTGTCTATAAGACGGCTCCTATACGCTATCTGGTCGGTACGATGGTGCAGTCGGTGCAGCTCTACGCCCGTCTGTCGCCCGACCTGCCCTGCGTGTGGCGTACCGGATGCGAAGACGACATAGCGGGATATATCTCGCTGATAGGCAGCGGCGAGCCGCAGGCCGACGACCTCTTTGCCGTGAGCGAGCGCAAGATGCTCCTTCTGTCGCTCACTTACCGTCTGTGCATGGTGTTCAGCCGCAAGTATTTTGCCGACGGCTCTCACAACGCGCGGCGCACGGAGGTGTTCTTGAAGCTAATCCAGCTCATCGGCCGCCACTATATGGCAGAGCGCGGAGTGGCGTTCTATGCCGACAAGCTGTGCCTCTCGCCCAAATATCTGTCGGAGCTGTCTAAGGCGGTGTGCGGATACACCGTCCAGGAACTTGTCTTCAAGGCGATAACGCGCAAGGCTATGTCGCTGCTCGACAGCACGGGAAAGACCGTTGCCGAGATTGCCGACGACTTCCATTTCCCCAATCCGTCAAGCTTCGGCACGTTTTTCCGCAAGCAGACGGGCATGTCGCCGCAGAAATACCGCGATCGGATGTAACCGTCTGAATATCAATATGTTATAAATGGCGTTGCAAAAGGTCGTCTTTTGGCCTCTAAAAGACCACATATTGCACGCTAAAAGGCCACCTTTTGCAATGCGAAAGGTGGCCTTTTAGAAAACATACCCTGTGGGGGGTGTGCCTGATGTCATGTTTTTTGATTTGCGCCTGTGGTCGGGCGGCGTTTTTGCCGCTGACCGTCTGGCGTCTGACAGCTATTTTATTATCTTCAAATTCTTGCCCGGTCTGTTGTAGCCGAAGCTCTCCTGCGGCATCTTGTTGTCGCTTACGGTGTAGCCGTCGGTGGCTTCGTCGAAGTAGATGCAGAAGGCTCTGCTGTTGGTTGCATACGGGGCAGGGTGGGGCATGCTTATCGTGTTGCCGCTGATAACTGAGCCTGGCTGGTTAGACAGCGTATAGATGCCGCCTGCGTCGTACAGCTGGCGGGCGTAGTCGGTCACGGTGTTGCCGGTTATGCGGTTGTTGCGCATGCCGCTCTCGAGCGCCGTCCAGCCCCAGCCCACGCAAATGCCCGAGTAGTTTACGTGCGAAACCTCGTTGCCGCTTATCTCTGTGTCTCTCACATATCCTGCGCTCACGGCGCCGCATCCCCAGTCTTCGTTGGCGGCGTCGGTTATCTTGTTGCGCTCAATGGTCAGTCTGTTGCACATGTCGCTGCCTATTGACGGCGTGTAGGGTATGTGCGTTTCGAAGCCCTGTTCGCCGAACCAGCCCGCCATTATGGCCGTTCCGCCTATGTCGGTGAAGGTGCATCCGGTGATGTCCGACGAGCTTACGGCGTATGCCAGGTCTACGGCCGTGGCGCCGGTGTGGCTGAACGTGCATGAGCCGAAGCCTATGCTGTCGGCAAACTGCGCCGTCACGGCTGCCTCTGGGCGCGCTATCCATGCCTGGTTTTCAAGCTCTGCCTTGTGGAACAGGCCCGGTTCGGCCAGCTTGTAGCCGTCTATGAAGCGGAAGCCTCCTTGCAGGGTGACGTGCCCCTCGTACAGCGGTCGGCGCCATGCGGAGTGCTCGAAGGCTATGTTCTCAAACCTTATGTTGCTCACGTGGCGCTCGCGCGTGCCGCCGATGGTCAGCAGCGTCTCGAGCACGGGCACCGTGATGTCCATCGTGTTGGGGTCCTTGCCGTCTTCGGGATAATAGTATATGCGGCCCGAAGGATAGTCCTGATACCACTCTCCCGGCTCGTCGAGCAGTTCGAGGGCATTGGTGAGGAAGAATGAAGAGCTGCCGCGCTCGCCGTCTATCACGGGTTGAGGC
>OGDS01000088.1_pt1 | contig 97045 bp, 69 predicted proteins | sample 1570351 | NCBI WGS metagenome assembly OGDS01 (sample SAMEA2581974, study PRJEB24529) | metagenome | biome: Human gut stool | place: China | collected 2011
ATCTCGCGGACTTCGGTGTCGATGTCAGCGGCAGTCTCGTCCGAGCAGGCCAACTGAGATGATCCGCCAAGGTAGGACTTGCCTTTGGTCTCAAGGGACATCATTCCGTACTTGTCGCTCATTCCGTAGGTCGTGATCATAGCCCTGGCCATCTGTGTGGCCTTTTCGATGTCGTTCGACGCTCCGGTCGTGCAGGTGTGGAAGATGATCTCCTCCGCGACACGTCCACCGGTCAGGGTGGCGAGACGGTTAAGAAGATATTCCTTGCTGTAGAGGAACTTCTCGCCCTCGTCCACCTGCATCGTGTAGCCGAGCGCTCCGGAAGTTCTCGGAATGATCGTGATTTTCTGAACCGGGGCGGAATTGCTCTGCGCGGCGGCCACCATAGCGTGTCCGATCTCGTGGTAGGCGATGATCTTTTTCTCCTCGGCTGAGATAACGGCGTTCTTTCTCTGCTCGCCGGCCATAACGACCTCGACACTTTCCTCAAGATCTTCGGTCGTGGCGGCTTTCTTGCCGAGACGCACAGCTCTCAAAGCGGCCTCGTTGACGATGTTCGCCAGTTCCGCTCCCGAAGAGCCGGCAGTCGCGCGTCCGATGAGATCCAGATCTATGTCTTCGTGCTTGATATTCTTCAGATGAACCTGAAGGATTGCCTTTCTGCCTTGCAGGTCAGGAAGTTCCATCTGGACACGCCTGTCGAAGCGTCCCGGACGGAGAAGAGCCTTGTCCAGACTGTCCGGCCTGTTGGTCGCGGCAAGGATGATCACACCCTTGTCCCCGTCAAAGCCGTCCATCTCCGTAAGCAATTGGTTGAGAGTCTGCTCACGCTCATCGTTGCCGCCTCCGATGTTGTTCTCACGGCTCTTTCCGATAGCGTCGATCTCATCGATAAAGACGATGCACGGAGCCTTTGCCTGTGCCTGGCTGAACAGGTCACGAACCTTCGCGGCGCCCATTCCCACGAACATCTGGACGAACTCTGATCCGGACATCGAGAAGAACGGGACACCGGCTTCTCCGGCCACGGCCCTTGCGATCAATGTCTTGCCGGTTCCCGGAGGCCCGACCAGAAGGACCCCTTTAGGCAAGTGGGCACCGACCTCGTTATATTTTGCGGGATTGTGCAAGAAATCCACGACTTCCATAAGCCCGTCCTTGGCCTCGTCCTGCCCGGCGACATCCGAGAAACGTGTCTTTATGTCATTCTCGGCATAGACTTTAGCGCCACTTTGTCCGAACTGCATAAAATTACCCATTCCGCCACCTTTGGCCATATTGCTGCCGACACGCCTCATAGCCGAGCTCAGAAGCCAGTACATCAGCATACCCGGAAGCACCCACCAAAGGATGAAATCCAGAAGAGGGGAGCGTTCGCGGTTGAGTTTCTTCACAAAACGGATCTTGCCGTCCTTGTTGGGACTCGGGGCCGTTGACAGGCGGCTCACGAAATCCGGATCCGTGACCGCGCCGGTGACATAGGTCGTGTCTCTCTGCCCTTTGAGTTTTTCCTGATATGTGAGCGGAGCACTCTTTGAATATAACACCTTATCTCCATCAATCACAACGTCATAGACCAAACCTTTATCCACGTCGGAGATGAACGTCCCATAGTCAGTCTCTACCACGCTGCTGCCCCTGCTTCCCGGAAACAGGAATGTGTTGATCAATGCCAGAAAGGCGAACATCAGCACCATTGTCCAGAATATGTTCCCGTTTGGAAACCATCCTCCACGGGTCTGCCCTTCCGTCTCCTTTGGAGAGTCAGTCTTCTTATCTTCAGGATATTCCACGAATTTCATAATATAATATTCATTAAAAGTCACGGTGCGAATAATTCAAAAATCAGGCTACTTCAGGAAGGCTGACATATTGACGGAAAGAAAATTTCATGAATGTATTGATACGGCATATTCGTTTTATTGTGTAAATTTGTGGCAACTATTGAAAGTCACTAATAACTGGGATTATGTTTTCTTTTTTGATCAGTCTCGCGGCCCTTGTGGTCGGGTATATTCTTTATGGTAAGTTCGTGGAGCGGAGGTTCGGGGCGGATCCGACCCGTAAGACACCAGCCATCACCAAGGCGGACGGGGTGGATTATATTCCAATGCCGGCGTGGAAGGTCTATATGATCCAGTTTCTGAATATCGCGGGAACGGGACCTATCTTCGGTGCCATTATGGGAGCCAAGTTCGGACCGTCAGCCTACCTGTGGATTGTTCTGGGCTGCATTTTCGCCGGTGCAGTGCACGACTATATGACCGGAATGCTCTCCATAAGGAACGGGGGAGCGGGACTGCCTGACCTGGTCGGGGAATATCTCGGGAAAGGCACAAAGACTTTCATTCTGGCGTTCTCCATCATTGTGCTGATGCTTGTGGGAACGGTGTTCGTGTTCAGCCCTGCGTTGATTCTCGGAGACATCGCGGGGGATGGAGGCCGCATATCGATTATGATATGGGTCGGGGTGATATTCCTTTATTATCTTCTTGCCACGCTGATGCCGATCGACAAGATCATCGGACGGATATATCCGGTTTTCGCTTTCGCGCTGATTTTTATGGCTTTGGCTCTGATGGTCTGCCTGTTTGTCAAATGGCCTTCGCTTCCGGAGCTTTGGGACGGGCTTGGCAATCTAGGTGAGTCGAAGGGGCTTCTGAGCGGCCAGCCGATATTCCCGTGCCTTTTCATCACCATCGCTTGTGGCGCGGTGAGCGGTTTCCACGCCACGCAGAGTCCGATGATGGCCAGGTGCCTGACTGACGAGCGACTTGGCAGGCCGGTGTTTTACGGCGCGATGATCACTGAGGGCATTGTGGCGTTGATCTGGGCGACCGTTTCATCGTGGTTCTTCTTTGATGGTGGTGCCGCTGAGGTCGGTGCGACTGTTTCCGCCGCGGCTCCAGATGTGGTTGTCAAGGTTTCCAAAGGTTGGCTTGGCGTTTTAGGTGGCATTCTGGCCATCCTTGGTGTGGTCGCCGCTCCTATCACGAGCGGGGACACAGCGTTCAGAAGCGCACGCCTGATCGTGGCGGATTTCCTGCATCTGAATCAGAAACCGGTCGCCAACCGGCTTATGATCAGCATTCCGCTGTTTTTGATCGCTGGGGTGTTGCTTTGGTACAACATCGCCGATGAGAACGGGTTCAATGTCATCTGGAGGTATTTCGGATGGGCGAACCAGACTCTTGCCGTGTTTATGTTGTGGACCGCGACTGCTTATCTGGTGAAGTTCATGAAGGGGCTGACTTATCTGATCACGATGATTCCGGCGGCGTTTATGACGGCTGTCTGCACGACCTACATCTGCGTGGCAAAGATCGGGCTCGGGCTGCCTGACTCTTGGAACCGCGCCATCGGACTTGCTACGTTTGTTGTGTCTCTGGTTGTGTTCTATATCCTTTATTTCAGACGCAGGAAGTAGGTTGTCTGATTTCGGATGTCCACCTTGCCCATACTGATTTAATTAATATTCAAAGTATTATCAACTACCATTGCCCACATATTCATAGATGAGGAATAACTTTTCCGCCGTATCTTTGCGTCTGGAAAGTTCAAATTGCATCAATGAATATGAAAAAGTCATTTTTGTTACTTTGCGGCTGTCTGGCCATCGCGTCAGCCTGCTGCAACCAACCGGCCAAGACCGCCGGAATCAATTACGCCTACATGGACACCACTGCGCGTCCTGGAGACGACTTCGCCAAATACGCGACCGGTCATTAGGCCGACTTGAACTCCCAGCCGCTTGAGTACCCTATGTGGGGAACCGTGACAAAAGTCAGCGACGAGAATGTTAAGGCTCTCGCTGGACTGACCAAAGACATCGCCGATCACGGTGGTTTGAATGTCGCCTACGACGCCTTCGGCATCCAGCCGACCGACTCCCTCTACGTCAAACCAGAGGACAGGGTCCGCATCTGGTAATATTCCCCTCTGAATATTCATTTTACTTGTTGTCGCCATTGATCAAGTTTACAACAACCTTTACCATCGTATCCATTTCATCTGTCTTGCTTTCAGCGATCATCAAAGTCAATGCTACCAAGGCATTGTCAGCGATACGTTTGTGTCCATCCGGAGCATAAAGGATCCTGTTGTTTTCCATAAACCAGAGGAACAGTGTGGCGGCAATGCGTTTGTTGCCATCGGAGAATGAATGATTCTTGACAACAAGATACAACAGCATAGCCGCTTTCTCCTCCACTGACGGGTATAGGTCAAGTCCATCCCAAGTCTGGTATATCTGACCGATTGAACTGTGGAAGGATTCGTCCTTTTCGTGTCCGAAAAGTTCGCTTCCTCCGAACTTGACTTTCAGGTCGTTGATGACCGCCATCGCATTCTCGTAAGAGGCGTGAAAGCACTCCTTTGTGGTTGATTTTACTCCCAACGTCTGATAGTCGTAGCTATCAAGCGTGTCCAAAGCATAAGTGTAGTCCTTCACTACATCGAATATGCTCTTGATCTGCTCTTCGTCCGTGGAGTCAAGATACCCCATAGTGCGGCCCATCACATCCACAAGAGCCTTCAGATCATCGTATTTCTGCTGTGCAAGGTCATTGCGGACGGCGTAGCCTTTGATAAGGTAGTCTTTTAGGACGGAGTTCGCCCAGATCCTGAATTGAGTGCCACGTTGCGATTTTACACGATAGCCTACGGATATGATGACATCAAGGTTGTAGAAAACAACTTCGTGTGTTTGCCATTTGCCAGGTATAGCTCCGTGCGGAGTGGTAGTTGCAATTTTTGCACATACCACATTGTGATCAAGTTCACCTTCTTTGAAAATATTACTGATATGTCTGGAAATCACAGACCTATCTCTTTCAAAAAGAATCACAAGTTGATCCTGCGTCAACCAAACCGTCTCATTTTCAAGTTTGACATCGATCTTTGTCCTGCCATCGGCAGTCTGATAGAGGATGATTTCTCCTCTTTGCGGAGCATTCAATAGCTCCTTTGTTGTTTGTGTGTCCATAATTGTAACAATTTTGATTACAAAAAAGGCCATACAGCATTTGCCGTATGACCATATCATATTTCCAAGTTATATAAGTTCAGTAAAACGTTAGTCAGAGAACATATTCAGGATGAGAACCCCATCCAAGTTCTCTATCTATACTTTGGTGGATATTTTTGAAAAAACAAAAAAGCGACATCAGTACGACTATACCAATATCGCGTTGTGGAACTCCAAACGATCCACGGCATTCAGACTTTCCTTGCAAAGATGACTATATTTTTTGAATATAGCAACTTTTAGTAACTATTATCGAACTATTATCGAACTATTATCGAATTGTGAATGTCTCTATATCAAACGAATGGCGAATATAAACGCTATTGGTTGCCATCCAGATAGTCGGTGTAGAGGATTCCGTCGAGGTGGTCGCATTCGTGCTGGAAGATCACGGCGGTGAAGCCTTTGATGCTTTCGGTCGTGTCGCGCAAGGTTTTGAGCGAGGTGTAGTTGATGTCGATGTCCTGATAGCGCTCGACATTGCCGCGCTTCCCAGGAATGCTGAGACATCCTTCAGGTCCAAGGGCTTTTTCACCTCTGTGACAAGTGATTTGGATGTTCGGATAGACCTCGAACGGCTCACCGTCCTTATCGAACCTCTGCACCGCCACGACACGGCGTGATATTCCCACCTGCGGCCCGGCGATGCCGACTCCATCCTGTTCCGGAGAGGTCACTGTGGCCACCATCTTCTCAGCCAGGATCTTATATTCATCACTCGTCAGTTCCTTCGTGCTGATTCCGGAGCACTCCGTCCGCAGCACCAGCGAGTCCGCCTTGTCATAAATCGTCAGCACGCGCATAGCTTCGCCATCACCCTTTATGAGACTCTTCTCGGCATTGGTCCAGCTTTCATCATTCCGGCACGCCACAACAGACAGCATAAGTACAGCGGTGAGAATATTCCTTCGTGTTTTCATATTCCTCATATCAATTATTGTTTGTTTTTATCGCCTTGCATAGGTGTTCGCCAGTATCGTGACAACGATAGCTATAATTATCATAGAAATCATTGATGACCAAAATATTATGTCGGACATCTCGGCCAAAGGAAGCAGGCCGGTCGGTAAGCATGTGAGCAGCAAACCGTAGCCGCTGACTTTTCTCAGCCTTCCGATGTCATATTTCGCCCTTTCCTCTTTGCTCGCTGTGTTGTAGCCGGCGATAAGATCGTCCCCTTTGCCGATGAGGATAAAGATGGAGAATGTGATGAGCATAAGAATCACAATTCCGACTATGATGAAGTTTGCCAACAGCATATTAGGGCTATCTATTTTGATCTTGACAAAGATAAGTTTTCTGATCAGAAATCCAATATATTTTTCTGATATCTGTATATTCATATTGCCGTGCATATCTTCGCAATCGGTTAAAGATCAATTTATTCAGGATATAATCAGACGTACGGCATTGGCTCTCCAATATTTCCCCTGCTTTGTAAATATGGCGGCATATATGTCCTGTACAGAATATTGTGAGAGGCTTGTTAATATGCCGCCTATGCTTTTAGGGAACATAGGCGGCATATCAGCACACAATACGCAGGCGTGGAATTATGATTCTGTGCCGGTGTTTTTATACCTTGCGGAGTGCCCTTGGAAGCATTGTACTATTATTGAACTAAAAACATTATCTTTACCTGAAAAATTAATGAATATGACAAAAGAGGAAAAATATCTTGCGCTATTGCCTCAGATTCAGGCTCTTCTTGCCGGGGAGACTGACGAGGTGGCGAGGATGTCGAATATAGTTGCGATGCTTAATAGTGAGTTCGGCTTCTGGTGGACAGGTTTTTACCGTGTGGCGTCATCCGAGGAACTTGTGCTCGGGCCGTTCCAAGGACCTGTGGCATGCATGCGCATCGCAAAGGGCAGGGGAGTGTGCGGCACATCATGGAACGAGGAGCGCACTGTCATTGTCCCCGATGTCGAGCTGTTCCCCGGTCACATAGCCTGCTCAAGCGAGAGCCGCAGCGAGATTGTCGTACCTTGCTGGAAACGTGGCCGGATAGCCGCCGTCCTTGACATCGACAGCAAGGATCTGAACACGTTCGATGAAGTTGACAGAAAATATCTTGAGGAGGTTACCTCCTTGCTCTACGGCAAGGAAAGAGACATCTGGTTCGCCGCCGGCTGCTTCTGGGGAGCGCAGAAGTTTTTCAAACTCGTGGACGGAGTAGTCTTCACGGAAGTCGGCTTCGCGAACGGTTGGGAAATCGACCCGACCTACAAACAAGTCTATACCGACGAGACCGGTCACGCCGAATGCGTCCACGTCCGCTACGATCCCGAGAAAGTGTCTTTGGAGCGTCTTGTCAATCTATTCCTGAATATGATCGACCCGTTCAGCCTGAACAAACAAGGTGAGGACGAAGGCACAAGGTACCGCACCGGCGTCTATTACGATAACGGTGAGGATAGGGAAGTGATCGAAACTGTACTCGGCTCCTTTGAGAACAAAGCCGGCAGGAAATCCGCCGTCGAGCTCCAGCCCCTCCGCTGTTTCTACAAAGCCGAGGAGTACCACCAAAACTACCTCGACAAGAATCCCGGCGGCTACTGCCACCTTTCCCCGGCAATCTTTGAACTCGCCCAGAAAACACTTGATGAGTAATAGGATTCCGTACCTCAGAAGCCAGTTTCCTGTATCAAAGGCAAGTCTATGTGCGCTTGGTACACCAAAGCCCATATTTAAGTACAAAATTCGAAGCACAGAGCTACCTGATAAGATGAGTTGCGATGAAATGGTCGAATCAGCTGGTTCCACTTTGCCTGTATGTGCAAGTTTTTCGGCAATGTCTTTCAGGGCATAAAACACATAATATCCCTGTTATCTTGCAGTTATATACAAATTTTTCTATTTTTATACGGAATTATACTCTTCACAGCTATGGCTCAACTTGGTTCAAGTCTCGAAGGACGATTAAGAAATACTGATTTACCAGTAACAAAGTGTTTGTTCCCAGTATTTGAAGCTGTTGTCAATTCTATTTATGCAATTGACGATCGATTGAAATCGGATAATTCGTTCTCTATTACAGAGGGGAAAATCCGAGTCATATTGGAACGGGCTAATACGTCCGATTTGTTTGGAGGAAAAGCAGAATTGCTTGGTATTACTGTTGAGGACAATGGAATCGGTTTCACCAAGGATAATTATAAATCATTTTGCGAACTAGATTCGCTATATAGGGAATCTCTTGGATGCAAGGGAATAGGACGATTACTTTGGCTTAAAGCATTTGATTCTGCAGAAATCGAGAGTAATTATATTGATGGTTCAGAGGTAAAACGGAGACATTTTATTTTTACATCAAGAGGAATCGATGATCTTGACGCATCAGAGTTAAATCAAGAAAGTTTAGGCACAATAATCCATCTAAGGGGTATTAAGCCGTTATTCAAAGAATCGCTAAATAAGCTTTCACAGGAAGGCATCGCAAAGGCGATATTTGAACATTGTCTTTGGTTCTTTATCAGAGAAGGAGGGTGCCCGGACATAAGAGTTATTGATGGCACAAATCCGGCAACCAATCTATCCGAAATTTATGATTCGTATATGGGCAGCGATAATTCTAAGACTGCCACATTCTCACTCGGAGATGAAACATTTAATGTTCTTCACATAAAACTGCAGAGGTCCGACAAAAACAATAATGTGATTTCATATTGTGCAGGTAATAGAATTGTAAACGACGAGAAAATTAAAGACGTTGTAGGGTTGTATGACTCAGCTATTCAGACTAACTCCGGGACTTTTTTCTATAAATGTTTTGTTACGGCTCCTTATCTTGATAAACACGTAGCACCAGATAGATTTTCATTCCTCATCCCTGATAAACGAGCGAATGAGAATGGTGATGAGCTATACTCAGAAATTTACTTTTCAGATATTCGCTCAAAAGTATTAGAAGCCATCAGACAATACCTATCTCCATTTTTAAAAGACACCATAGAAGCTGGCAAGGAAAAGATTCAAGCATTTGTAGATAAGCAAGCTCCTTATTACAAACCGATTCTGGCATCTTTGTCAGAAGAAGAAAAATCGATCAACCCTAATGCTTCGGATAAGGCGATGGATCTTCTTCTACATCAAAAGATGATGGAAAAAGAACATAATCTGTTAGCTGAAGGGCACGATGTCTTGGAAGTAAAAAGTGGGGAATCTGACGAAGAGTATCAGAGGAGGACACAAGCATACTTTGATAATATTCAAAGTTTAAAACAAAGTGACCTTACAAGATATGTTATCCACAGGAAGATTATACTTGAGCTGCTTAAAGATGCTCTTTCCAGAAATGACGATGGACACTATTCGAAAGAGGATAAAATCCACCAAATCATTATGCCGATGAGAACCACAAGCGATGGCGGTGAATTCAAAGACAACAACCTTTGGATTATAGACGAGCGGCTCGTTTTCCATCATTTCTTAGCGTCTGACAAATCCTTCAGCTCTATGCCTGTGACAGATTGCGACTCGATAAAACGCCCTGACATACTCGTTGAAAATGTCTATGACAATCCTATGGTCGTTACAGAGAAAGACAACCCGCCTTTCGCATCCCTACGCATTGTCGAATTCAAAAGGCCAATGAGAGATGATATGAGCGCAAATAATGACCCGATTAACCAATGTATTGATTATGTCAAAAATATTAGACAAGGGAATGCTGTGACAAAATCGGGGCGACCACTTGACATATCAGAAACAACACCTGCCTATTGCTATATCATATGTGATTTAACGAAATCAATGCGGGACATTTGTCAAAACCATGACCTCAAAGACACCTATGACAGATTAGGATATTTTGGCTATCATAGTGGCTTCAGAATATACTTTGAGGTTATCTCGTTTGATCAGCTTCTTAATTCGGCAAGCGAACGTAACGCTTCGTTCTTTGATAAATTAGGAATATCGCACAATTAGATAACTTGGCATAGAACAATGAGGCTTCGCCGTATTATGCTTTATTGACAGACAGACACATCAGATTTATGGTGTTCACATAGCAACCATGAACTTTGGTAGTGTAGTTTTGAACTTCGTTCAAGACATCAATGAGCCGCAGTGAATCCATCATAACTTGGCTTTCGTCTATTTCTATGCACCTGGAATCATATAAGGCGAAAGCATCAATATGAGTCTCTATATTTCGTTCCTCTTTCCACCAATTGAATGAGTTAGAAATGGCCTCAAGTCCATTGGTTATTCGAATATATTCCGTTTGCAGGAATGGCGGTAACATACTTTGGATTGCTTCAATTTTCTTCCACTTCGAGTTAGCCTTGCCTTTACCAAAGCCGTACAGTTTCTTGAAGCCCTCATTAAGGACAACTTGAAGTTTTCCTCTCAGGAACTTCTTTTCATAATCTTCTTCGGCTAAAATGAACAGTTTGCTCGCTATCAGGCAATCAATGAATGTCATTGTCGCAAACATATCCAAGTCATCTATCACCATGACAAGGTTGGAATAGGCAAGGTTGGGATTACATTTGTTAGTTGTGTATTCTCCTTTGAGAAGTTCCAAACCATCTGAAAATTGTTTAATGACAGAATCCACATAACCGGCATAGTTCTGCCGACCTTCGGCAGACAGGACGTTGCCGTTTGGCTTATAATTATCTGAGGGGCGTAACATAGCAATATCTTTTATGTGGTTTACAACTCGATATCTAAGGGGGCGTGAATATCATTTTCCTGATGTCAGGAAAATGATGTAGAAGTGCGTCAGATGGCGTTTTACGCCTTTGGCAACTTCTCGGCAGACTTTTCAAGCTTCTTTTCTTCCGCGGCAACTCGTCGTTCAAGTTTCTTGATGTCTTCCGCTGCCGGAAGCTCTTCTGGCTTGATTCCTCTTTTTCCTAACATTTCCCTGACACTTCGGTTGTTTTGTATGTGTTCACGGGTTATGGAGGGCTCTCCATATAAGTCCGCTTTCTCCACATTGTAGTTGGTCATTTCCGTGGCAAGATTCTTTGCCGCGATAGTGAGTGTCGGCAGGAAATCAGCGAGAGGCCTTGTTCCTTTTATTCCCAAACGCTGTTTCATATCCTCAGTCGTATGGCCACCGAAAAGAGCTGTATCTCCTTTAGAGCGAATCCGTCCGAACCCTTTCTCATCGACGCCGCGTTCATAGATGTTCTGCGACAGTTGCTTTTCGGAAGCCCGAAGCCGTTCTCTTGTCTCTAATCTCGAAATATGATTCAAGCGTTCTTCAATCAGCTCGGCTTTTCGCGTCTGCACGGCGAAGTAACTCTGAGCGAAGGCAATCTGCTCCTTTCGTGGGTCTCCATTTTGGGCTATTAGATAACAAGCGTATCTTGTAAGCATGTAATCTTGCACTTCTCTTGTCGCGCCACTGCCCAAAGTAACCATTTTCGTGACCTCACGAAAATGGTCATCAACATTGACTCCTTGCGTTTTACAAGATTCGACAGCCCTATTGATTGCTACTTGAAAATTCTCCCATCTTGCATATCCCAAGAGTGGTTGAAGATCCCGGGCGAACCATATTTCTACTTTCTCTTTACCGCTATTGCCTTCAATGTAAGAAGCTATCGCGTCAAATGAGGTTTTGTATTGAATGATACTTTGTTTGTCCATATTCTCTGTGTTTTCAAGCAAATCTAATTATAATATCGTCATCTACCAAAAAACCGTGATAATATTTTGAATTAATTTCGGTTTTTATTGTCAGAAAAATCACTATCTTTGCGTATATAGCAAATTCAGAACTGAAATGAGCGAAGATTTGAACAGAATCAAGGTTGTCTTGGTAGAGAAGAAGCGGACTAGCAAATGGCTGGCCGAGAAGATGGGCAAGGACCCTGCAACAGTGTCGAAATGGTGCACAAACAAAGCCCAACCAAATGTGGCCACTCTCGTGGAAATCGCAAGATGCCTCGAAGTGGATACAAGGGATTTACTGAGATCAATAAATGAGATAGACGAGATTGAGAGGTAGAGAGATGATAACAAAGCCTATCCAAAATAGTATAGATAATATTGATACTCAAGGTGCAACTTGGGTAAACAAAAAGTTCTCACATCCTGAACGGATAATAAGGGTGGGGACATCTTTTAGTGGTATTGGTGCTTTTGAATATGCACTTAAACGGCTTGGTTTGCGTAGCGAGATTGTTTTTGCTGGTGATATTGATGCGAACTGTAAAAAAACATATTTTGCAAACTACGACATAACCGAAGACAAATGGCATACGGACATACATGACTTCAACGCAAAACCGTATAAGGGGAAGGTGGATATTGTAGTCGGAGGTGCCCCATGTCAAGCTTTTTCCATTGTTGGCGAGCAACGCGGTTTTGAAGATACCCGTGGAACACTATTTAGAGAGTTCGCTCGTATAATAAAAGAGTGCCAGCCTAAAGTGTTTATCTTTGAAAATGTTCAAGGTCTTTTCAAGCATGATGGAGGCAAAACTTGGGATGTAATCAAAACGACATTTGAACAGTATTGTGGTTATGACGTGCACTACCAACTACTTAATGCTAGAGATTATGGCATTCCTCAAACTAGAGAGCGCCTTTATTGCGTCGGATTTAAAAGGACAACTAAGTTCTTATATCCTGCTCCGATTGAATTAAAATATAGAATGTACGACTTTTTAGAGGACTACACAGATTCCCAATTTTATGACAAGGCGACTAATTCAAAAGTCCTGAAAGCGTATTCATCAGACGACGAGGATAATTCAAGGCCTTCAGAGAAATACAATGAGTTTATTTTCACATGTGGTGATGTAGATGAAAAGTATTATTTATCTGAGAAAGTTGCTAAGTATGTATTGGCAGGAGGCACAAAGACATTCAAGACTTCGACTAAAACAGATCTTGATATAGCAAGGCCACTCCTTCAATCAATGCACAAAATGCATCGAGCTGGTGTAGACAACTATGTCACATACAAGAAAGATAAGGGCGTTAATGGCATACGGAAACTTACTCCGCGAGAATGTTTTAGGCTTATGGGGTTTAAAGATGATTTCAAAATAGTAGTCCCTAATACTGCCGCTTATATGGAAGCTGGTAACAGCATTGTTGTTGATGTATTAATTGCTTTGCTTAAGCAGATGGACATCACGAAATATGGAAGAGAATAATGAAGAACAAATACGCTGAAATACAAAATACTAAAGCGAACATCGATACCAACGATAATTGGTCTGAAGTGAAATTTTCTCATCCGGAGAGAACCATTCGGCTTGCGACGTCTTTCAGTGGTATCGGTGCAATTGAGCATGCTTTTCACAGATTGGGGCTGAATGTAGATATTCAATTTGCTGGGGACATTGATGAAGATTGCAAGAAAGCATATTTTGCAAACTATGATATCACTGATGACAAATGGCACACGGACATACATGATTTTGATGCCAAGCCATTTAAAGGGAAGGTGGACTTATTTGTGGGAGGTGCTCCATGTCAAGCCTTTTCTATGAGAGGGAAAAGAGGAGGTTTTGAAGATACACGAGGAACACTTTTCAGAGAATTCGCTAGAGTTGTCATCGAGTGCAAGCCTAAAGTGTTTATCTTCGAGAACGTCAAAGGTATACTTAGTCATGACAAAGGAAACACTTGGAGTACCATTAAACAGACTTTTGAAGAAGACTGTGGTTACAATGTATATTATCAGGTTCTAAATGGTAAGGACTATGGAATACCCCAAAGTAGAGAGAGAATTTACTGCATCGGATTCAAGAAAGAAACCGAGTTTAAGTACCCGAAGCCAGTTCCACTAAGGATGACCGTATTTAATCTCCTAGAGCACAGTTTTGACAAAAAATATTTGCTCAAACAAAAAGGAGTCCGGTTTATAACTGAGAGCATTAATCATCAGAAGAGCTATACTCAGATTAATGGAGATATTCAACTTTGTCAGAAACGGAACCAGCAGTTTAATTGGCATGGGGACTTCATATTCCACCCAGCATTAAAATCTGATACAAGCACTGCCATTACAGATGAGAATTATTTCTGCACCAATGACTTTGAAGAGCAGTATTTCATACAGAAGGGCTGTGGAAAGTATGCCATCATCCCAAAGGGGGAAAACTCTATGGAAATGACTTCCAAAGATGACAATGATATTGATCCAACACATGGTCGATACAGGAAATTGACTCCACGTGAATGTCTGCGACTTATGGGCTTTGATGATAGCTTTAAAATAGTTGTCTCTGATACTGCAACATATAAGCAGGCCGGCAACAGTATTATTGTAAATGTGTTGATGGCATTATTAAAACAAATGGATATAACAAAATACGGAATATAATTATGGCAGATCCAATTTGCAGATGGAGGAATTCATCTATAAAACAAGTAGTTGAATTCAATATTTTGCTACCTCTTTCTCCTTGTACAAAAAAAGAAGCTAGAGCCGTAGTTGAACATAGGTGGGCAGTATTTGGCGGAAAAGATTTTTTTCAAACTCCATATCAATTAGCTGCTCAGATGGGACTTTATTATGAAGATGACCAATTCTTCTATCCGCGATTTGATAAACTCATATCGATAGAAGAAGCGACTGATTATATGGAGTATTGGGGAAAGCATTATTATGCCCCAAACCCATATACACGTAGTATGACAACGACTAAAGAGCCTATTATAATAAATAGATTCCTTGTAAATTGGGCGCTGGATCATAAGAATCCATTGTTTAGCGAGGCGCTTAAGTCAATGTTTTCCGAAGATATTGGAAATACTGATATCTTGGTTAATATGATTAATAACTTTACCGATGTAACGATCAATAATGATATTATCTCTATCAAGCCCAATGCTCCGCATAATAGGTTCAATGTAGTATCGCCGGAATTTGGAATCAATGACAAGAAAGGTTTTTTTGAATTTGTCGGTAAAAATGCAGGTTCAAGCATATCACTTACTAATGCTCCTCTTTTGCCTCTCCAGCAAATCTTCTACGGCGCACCGGGAACTGGCAAGTCGCACACTGTTGACAAAGACTATGTGAAAGATAACAAGTGCTTCAGAATTACTTTCCATCCGGATACGGACTATGCGAGTTTTGTGGGTTGTTACAAACCCAAGATGGGTGGGCCAACAGGAGAGGACATCACATATTCTTTTGTCCCTCAGGTATTCTTGAATGCGTACATATATGCGTGGAATCATCCCGACGAACCTACCTATCTTGTTATAGAGGAACTTAATCGTGGTAACTGTGCCCAGATATTCGGAGACATATTCCAGTTGCTTGACAGGCAGAAGACGGGACATCCTGGATATTCGAAATATACCATCAATGCGGACTCTGACATCGCTACATATCTTAGTGGCGAGTTGAAGGACAAAGAGAGTTACGAGAAGGTCATTCGTGAAATTTACGGCCCCAAAGAGTTTGATTTCAGCATATTGGCATTGCCGTCAAACCTCAATATTTTGGCGACGATGAATACATCAGACCAAAGCCTATTCCCTATCGACAGTGCTTTCAAAAGAAGATGGGGAATGGAATATGTGGGTGTGAATTATACCGATGCCGAACAGTTTACCGTGGTGATTGACGAGACGCATAAGTATTCTTGGAGTGAGATATTAAAAGGTCTGAACGGGTATATCAAGCAGGAGAAGCATTCCACGAACAAGATCCTTGGCAACCGATTTGTTCAGTCTGACGAAAATAATGTGATTTCAGCGGTAGCGTTTAGGGATAAGGTGCTGTTCTTCCTTTTCAATGATGTGTTCAAGGAAGAGGATGAGTTCAGAACCGGATTCTTCGGCGGAAACGATACTCTTTATTTTGAAGACTTGTGCGAAGACAAGGATTTGACGAATTATGTCATCAATTTCATTGAAAAGATTTGCAAGGCTGCGAACAAGGTAAATAATCCACAATCAGATGGAGTCGCACCTCAACAAGTCGAAAACGAATCCACTACCAAGACTGCATAATGATATTGTTTTTTGAAGGGAAGGACTATAAGCGTTCACTGCTTGATTCTGTCTTTGGGAATGAGCACGCAAGAGTAATCTCTCGCGGAAATCTCAAAGATGACAAAGCAGTGCTTGATTGTGTCGGATATTATTACGATCCGACGCAATCCCACGTGTTCATTCTTCCGAAAGTATTCAATATCGGTGGCAAGGGATTCGGCTGCATTGACTTGACTGAAGATTCTCCTGTCAAGGTTTCGGATTCCGATGCGAAGACATTGAAAGACAACGGGTGGAGGCCGGAACTGCTGACGGAACTTCCAATTTATCTTTACCTGGCCATTGAAAAGTACCGGAAGCGTGAGATTGACAACATCTCGACAGAAAAGGACTCGGTGCAGAGCGTTATGAGTTCCAAGAAGGGCAAGAATGAGACTTCCCTTATGGACGTGATTTTGTCCTTACGTGATTTCTACAATGAGAATCAGAACTTGTTTGTACTGATTTACAAGCAGGCTCATTCCGGATACAACAAGGTGAGTTGGAACAAGACTATTCGGACGCAGCAACCAGTGATAAAGGACAGGAAAGTCATCTATCCGTTTATCGTGAACCGGAGAAAGGAAATCAACTATGATGAGGAGTTGCTTGTTCTGTTTTTTAATGCGTTGAGGTACATCAATAACGAGAATCATTTCAATTTCTGCATTGACCAGCCTTATGGCCTGCTTTCGGACAGTGAGTTCAAGAGAAGGCTTGAGCGAGGGGCTGTCAGCAGGAAGCTCAAGAGCATCAGAAACAATTATTTCAATGAGAAACTGGTGCTTTTGTGGGAGCTTTTGTTCGCTTTCGCATCAAAGGTTGAGAATGTTAGAGATGCTAAAGAGAAGGAGGAGTATCTTCTTGTCCGGGACTTCAACAATGTGTTTGAGGATATGATAGATGTTCTACTCGGTGATTCGGATGCGCCTCGCAGCCTTGTCAAGCAGCAGGACGGAAAGATTGTAGATCATCTATTTAAGGGATTGTCTTTGACGACGGCTAGGCGGCAGGTGTATTATGTTGGTGACAGCAAGTATTATAAGGAGAATGCGGCACCGAAGGGCGATTCGTTGTTTAAGCAGTACACATACGCAAAGAATATAATTCAGACGCAGCTTGACTGGTACCACAAGGACAAGCCGCATCTGAAATACCGGGATGAACTGACTGAGGGATACAATATTACTCCTAACTTTTTTATCAGCGGAAGAGTTGAAAAGGATTATGGGTTCACTTCTGCCGAGTTACATCTGCAAGACATCGAGTTTGATAAGAATTATCAGTTCAAGAACAGGGTATTTGATAGGGACACTCTGTTCTTAAGGATGTATGATGTCAATTTCTTGTTTGCTTTGTATGCTTATGTGAACAGGTCTCAGAGTATTCGCAACAAGTTCAAGACTGAGGCTAAAGATGTGTTCCGGAGAGATTTTATCAAGTATATTGATGCAGAATATGATTTCTATTTGCTACTGCAGCGTGCTGATGGAGATATTCGAGACTTGGTGAACAAGCATTTCAGGGAACTGAATGGCAAGGTGTTCTGTCCTTATGACATTGACGAGGAGCATTATGGGCTTCTTATGTTGGGGGTGGAGAGAGGTGATTATTTCGCAAACGCGAAGCTTCTGTCTGTGTTAAGCAATGACTTCGTAATTAAGGAGTATCATCTCGGGACTGAGCCTTATGTGTATTTTAATGGGCTGCTTTTCGGAGAAGAGGTCTCCCGGACTATGGTGCTTAGGGATGCTCTGACAGATGGTTATGGGAATTACAGGAGGGAAACGGTTCTTGTGGGATGTTATCGTTCACAGGAACAACGCGATTGGATTCTGAGGTATAAGCTCTATAATGTGAGGTTCAATAAGGGACGTGCTGGAGCTGTGTTTAAGAATACTCAGCAGGTGTTTACTGCAAGTTTCCTGATTTTGTATGACTACAGCAATAAGCCCGCGGATGCTGAATGCTATGTACTTACTGGCGGGAATATGATTGTCTATGCTTCAGGGATGCAAGAGCGTGACTATCCGAAGACGGACTGGTTCGGTGATGAGGAGTATCTCGTGTATGGCATCGGGGAGAGGGTTGCCGGCAATGTTTGCGTGAAGGATGTTCTTGACAAGCATCCGGAGGTTGAGGACGGGAGACCATTATATCTGTATTTTGTTGAAGTCGAAAGTTTTATCCACGAATGATATGGAGGATCCGTTGACTTCGCAGCTACGCCACAAGTGCATGCTGCACATCCAGCCGAAGAACACAAAGCCGGAGATTTGGCTGCACAGGGAATTGTTCAGATTGGGTTACCGGTATCGCATAAATGTGAAGAAACTGCCGGACACATCAGATATTGTGCTATCGAAATACAGGACGTGCATTTCCGTAAACGGATGCTTATGACACAGATACAAGGGCCGTCCGAAGTTCGTGCTGCCGGTGACTAATACGGAGTTTTGGAGTTCAAAGATTACGAATAGCAGGGAGAGGGACCTGCGGGATTATGCTTTCCTTGAGTCGCTCGATTGGAGGTGGATTGTAGTGTGGGAGTGCGAGCTGGCGGCGGCCGCACTGCCTAATACTGTGGGAAGGGTCTGCAAAGGACTGATTGAGAACAGGAAGAGTTGGCAGGAGGAGATGGCGAACAGAAGACGTAGAAGAGAGCAATGGCGATTTGAGAAAAATGTCCCCAAAGATTACCATGATTAACTTGTGCGTACTCTTGGGCATAAGAGGACTCAGGATAAATATTATTTGGAGCTTGATGATTAGATTGGTATGACGGTGGATAGTCTTGACATAATCACAAGGATAACTGTTGAGTTATTTAAAGAGGGTGTCCCTAAACAAAAGTTAGGGACGGGTGTTATATATTCCAACAAATTGTTGTCGGGCCAAGTGTATATCTTGACTGCCAAACATTGTCTTTCTGGAATTTGTGAAGGAGAAAAGATTTCATTGCGGTTCTTTAGTACAAAGAATGGAGCATATGAATACGTCACGCCATCCAATCAAACTATAATTCGTCATCCTTCTGAGGATGCGGGTATTATCATTTTTAATCAGCGTGAGTTTGCAGAAACGAGCAATAATTTACCTTCGGTTTTTGTAATCGATAAGATAGTTGAGTTCGGTGATGCTGTTACGAAGGGATTCCCAGTAGCTAGTCTTGACCAAACAAGCGAGAATGGGGAGTCTTCACTAACTTCTATCAATACACGTTATCTTCAAGAAAGTCCAACTGCTAAAGAATTCCAACTTTCCACGACGGATGATTATAGTGCAGATTCCATCAAAGGAATGTCAGGAGCAGGAATCTTCATAGAGGCAAGTGAAGAAGTTTACATAAACGGCATCTTTACACGTTATTCTGATGAGGAGAGAGGTAAGGTCATATATGCACAGAGGCTATCTACTTTCAATGAGTTGCTTGCTATAGAATTCAAGACCACGCTGCCTTTGACTTTCCTAGGTCATCAAGGATTAGGGCATAAAACTTTCAAGAATAAAGTAGACCAATCCATAAAAAATCTTGGTCCAAGGTATTGCCAGAAAGTTAACGTTAAGACTGGTACTGCATTATATTTTGATTGCGTTGCTAAAACACCCTATTATTATGAAATCATGAATAAAAAAATTGATTTTTGGCTCACAGAAAACAGCTATAGAGTGCGGCCTGATTCAACCAGAATCGGACATCTTGAAGCATCACTCAAATCAATCAGGAATGATTTCGCGGCTGCTTTGGTTGGAATGGATAGAAATGTAGAGGCAACAATTGATTTTTCCGACATTATAGGTCGCATCAATGACTTCAAAATAGAGGTTGAAGATACACGACATAAACTTTACTCAGAAGTCACGCCATCTAATCAACAAGATAAGTCAAAAAGGGAGTTTGAAGAAGATGAGTACAGGTTGTCAGAAATATCTCGTGATTTATATTCATTCTTAGAGGATTATGATGATTTGAAGATAAGTTTGGCGAATGCCCCGTATCTGATTATCAAAGGCGAGGCAGGTTGCGGAAAGTCACATATGATGGGAGATGTCGCTAAAAACAGGATTGAGACGGGCCTTCCAACATTGTTGTTCCTCGGAACGGATTTCAATGGTGCCAATTATGAGTCAGCAATCATATCCCAAACAGGATTCAATGGCACTTTCCCGGAGTTTCTATCAGGCTTCAATCAGATAGGCACACAAGTGGGATCAAGAGCGCTACTTATGATAGATGCCTTAAATGAGGGAAGTAATCCTGAGATGTGGAAAGAAAGACTTTCCGGACTCATTGAATCCATTAATCACTATCCGGCTATTGGTTTGGTCGTAACAGTGCGGGATACATATTTTGACGATGTGATTCCATCCGATATTGAAGAAAAGTCAAAAGCTACGATAATTCCTCATAATGGCTTCAAAGGGTTGGAATATGAAGCCGTCAGGCAATTCTGTTTTGCTTATAGCTTGAATTTGCCAAATGTACCTATTCTCACCCCGGAATTTTGTAACCCGTTGTTTCTTAAAATTATATGTGACACTCTTGAATCTTCAGACAGGAGAGATTTTCCAAATGGCTTCAATGGCATCTCAGAAATATTCCGAAAATATTTCACACATCTGGATGAAAAGTTCGCTGAAAGTAAGCAAGAATATAAATATCGTAATGTTGTCAGCACATCAGTTGATTTGTTGGCGATGCCAATTTTTAAGGCTGAATTCAATCTCCTGAAGATGCAAGATGCTGATTCAATACTTGCTGATAAGTTCCCTGGGTGTAGCTGCCTACTCGCAGATTTGATAGACAATAATGTCTTACTTAAAACGAAATACACGCACGACGATAAAAATGTTGATTGTGTTGTCTTCAATTATCAAAGAGTAGGAGATTATGTAATCGCTGGAGAACTAGTTAAGAAGTATTCCGATTGGGATTTATTCACGAATAACATTAAAACTGACGTAGACCTTCGTTCTATTTTCATTGATTCTTGTTGGGTGCATAGAGGCGTTCTTGAGGCTCTTGCGGTTCTGATACCAGAGACATATACTCATGAAGTGTCAGAGATCATTGACTACATTCCCAAGGCAGAACAGAAACGGTTTATGTTTTCCGGGCTTGATTCTATTTCTGAGATACTTGTCAATAGCTTGAATTGGCGTTCAATTGAATCCATTGACACAAGGAAAATCAGAAGTTTTCTGAAGTCCAAGTATAATAGACTAAGACCTGAAGACTGGTATTATAAATTAGCGGAACTATCCGTGATTCCTTCTCATCCATATAATGCTGACTATTTTCACGCTATGATGATGCGTGTAACGATGAAAGAACGTGACGGGGAGTTTCAATTCTTTTTCAATGGTTGTGCCGGATACGACGACAACAAATGTGCAAACCCTTTGCGCAGGTTGATTGACTGGGCATGGTTTGAAAACATATCGGTATATGCAGATGACGAGTCTGCGAGGCTCGCGGCTCTAATGCTCTGCTGGATGCTGTCCTCAACATATATCAAATACCGTGATGAAGCGACTAAAGCATTGGTCAATCTCCTGAGCGAAAAGATTGAGGTGCTGCTTAAAACAATGCGAACATTTGAAGGCGTTGATGACATGTATATTTCCGAAAGAATTTACGCAGTTGCATATGGTGTTGCACTACGGACATCATCAACGGAGGGCCTTTCAAAGCTTGCCTTGTATATATACGACACAATTTTCAAGAGAGGAGTGCCTCCTAATAATATTTTACTTCGTGATTATGCAAGGAATGTCATAGAGTATGCCGCCTACAAAATTGACGGTTTTCATGTAAATATGAAAAAAGTCCGACCTCCATATAACGGCATACTCCCTCATTGGCCAACAGACAAAGAGGTTGATATTCTTTATGTTAAGTATGACGACCCGGATTATTTACAAAAATCTGGTCCAGAGCAAAACCTGATATGGGATTCTATTAAAGGAGGCCTTGCCGACTTCTGGAACAAACTGGCATTGCCAGTTATAGAAGATTTTTATCCTATTCCCTTGGCAGATGAGAAGGAATATGATAGAGCGGAGAGGATGTTTAATGGAAATATGAAGAAATGCGCTCGTCTGTATGCTGAAGCAAAAGCTCGTGACATATTGAATGACGAAAGTCCTACTAAACGTAATTTATATAAGGATAAATTTCTAGAAAGTACCGAGAAATTGATGACGAAGGATCAATTGTTAGCAGTTAATCAAATAATGATTCCTTTTAAGGTCAGAGAACTTAAATTGAGAAAGAACCTCTTCATTAAATTCCCTGCAGAAGGAATACGCAATTGGTTGGTGAAAAGGGCATATGAACTTGGGTTTGATGCTAAATTACATGGCTATTATGACATATTCGCAAAAAAATGGACTTGGAATCATACTGAAGATAGGATTGATCGTATTGGCAAAAAATATCAATGGATAGCGTTCTATGAGGTAATGGGAGTCCTGACTGATAATTACAAATTTGAAAGTGATTATGCGCGAGCCGGACAAGGGGGCTATGAACTGTATCATGGTACGTGGCAATCTTTCCTTAGGAACATTAATCCATCAATGATAACTCGGAAAGCACAAAACGAAGCTCAGTTTGAAGATTCTAATAATAAAGTTCAGCGTGGGTGGTGGTCAGAAGGAGCGAATTTTAGCAATTGGGATGATACTAGTAGTCATGAAGAATGGACATCCCTTGTTAAGGACTTGCCTGCCCCCTCATCCATTATCCAAAAGATTGATGAAAAGGGAAAACAATGGCTGACGTTGCATTGCATAAATAGTTGGGATGAACCGAAGATTATCGGAGAGGAGAAGTATGCACACAAACTTACCAAGCGCGATGTGTTCTTGTCTGCATATGCCATTCTTGTAAAAAAAGATGACCTTACCAAAGCAGTTAAGGATTTAAGTGGTAGAAATTTATGGGAGGGAATAGAACTTCGTGAGGACAGTTGGCAATATCTATTTAATAGGGAAAAATATTGGTCTCCTGCTTACAAAGATGTTTATCGCCATGATATTGACCATTATGATTCAATAAAAGGACTAAGTGTCCCTTTCATGTACTCAAGTGAAAAGGCATGTGGTCATATTGAAAGAGACAAGTCTGGGACCATCGAGAAATATAGCATACCGTGTCGGTTCTTGTTCGAAGAGTTGGGTATGTGCTATGATTCCATAGATGGGAGGTATGTTGATTCAGAGGGGAATCTTATTGCATTGACCTTCGGAACGGAAGAGATTATGATTAAGAAAGAGCCTCTTATCCAATGTGTAAAGCGAAATAACATGGAACTTCTTTGGATAGTCCGAGGCGAAAAACGAATATATATGAGTAGCGGTATGGGGTGTCTTAGCGAATACAATCCCTGTGGCGTCTATTATCTTGATGAATACGATAATCCTACTGGTGAACTTAAAACATATAAGAGGGTGTAATATGAAGTTAATCAGTTATAAGGCTAAATGTGGCGATGCTTTTCACATACAATATGTAGGCAGAAGCGGTTGTCGTAGAAATATACTGCTGGATATGGGTTATAGCAAGACGTATACCGATGTGCTGAAAAGAATCATTTCGGATATTGCCGATTCCGGTGAAAAAATAGATACTCTATTCCTGTCCCATATTCATAACGACCACATAGGTGGAGCCAGTAAATTTATACGGGATATTGAATCCGGCACCGTACCTTGTAATATTGTTGCGCACTGGATTTACAACGCTCCAAGAGAGTATAAAACAGTTCCACCAAGCGAGAATAAAAACGGGACATTATGTAGCATTGTTTCTGGAGATAGCATATATGAACATATTTTGAGAACTTGCCCATTGGAGATTGATGAATATATAGCAGGAAGATCTTTTGATCTAGATGGGATGAGAATTTCACTGCTTTCACCAAACACTCATGAACTTAAGCAGTTGAGAGATAAATATGCGAACAATAGGCCATATTGTATATATGAGACAGATGAAGCCAGCATAGAAGCCGGTGCTGTTTATGATGACTATTTAACTCCTTTAGCCGATTTCAAGACGGATATTTTCCAGGAAGATACAAGCATTGAAAATGCCAGCAGCATCGCAGCTGTTTTTGAGTTTGAAGGCAAAAGAATTCTTTGGCTTGCTGATTCAGTACCATCAGTAGTAATCAGATCTCTTTCCGAAATGGGATTCAGCGATTCTAATAAGTTACATTGTGACATCGTAATACTTTCACATCATGGAAGCTCTGCCAATAACAGTTTGGATTTGTTTCGGATGATATCTGCTGAAAAATTTGTTATCAGTGCGGATGGAATTAACAGGCATTGTTTGCCGAACAAGGAAACGATAGCCAGAATTATCTCAGCATCATCAATATTGCCAGTTAATCTGCATTTCAACTATGATGATGGTAGGATAAAGCACATCTTCGATATAGATGAAGTTGGCAGTTTGAATTCATTGGTTACTGCTCATTATTTGAGGGATATGGAAGCAATTGAAATATAAAAAGTATATGAACAAAATATCAATACGTTTCTTTGATGACCGAGAGGTTAGGGCTATTTGGGATGAAGAGAATTCCAAGTGGTGGTATAGTGTGCTCGATATTGTTGGGGTGCTGAATGCGCAGGATGACTATACGAAGAACAGAAACTACTGGAAATATCTGAAGAGAAAGCTGAAGAAAGATAGCGTCGAACTGGTTAGTAGCACTAACCAGTTGAAAATGCGAGCACCTGATGGGAAGATGAGATTTACCGATGTCCTTGATGCGACTGGAGTTATAGAATTAGCGAAGAATATGCCGAATAACAAGGCATCGCGATTCATCGAATGGTTTACTTATGGTGAGGACACCATCGATGGAAAGAGCAAGGCGAAGGCCTACACCCTTTTCGAGAGTTCTTTGCTTGACAGTATAGAGGTCGGAACTGTAAAGGGGCTTCAACAGATTCACGCATATCTGTTTGGTGGTTTATATGACTTTGCCGGGCAGATCCGTTCGGTGAATATTTCCAAAGGTGGGTTCACATTCGCCCCGGTGGCATATTTATCACAAACGCTGCAAAACATTGAGCAAATGCCGGAAGAGTCTTTTGATGAGATTGCAGACAAATATGTGGAAATGAATGTCGCTCATCCGTTCCGTGAGGGCAATGGACGAACTACGAGGATTTGGTTGGATTTGATTCTAAAGAAGAGGCTTGGTCTATGCGTAGATTGGAGCCGTATTGATAAATATGCTTATCTTGCGGCAATGGAAAGGAGTGTGGCAGATAGTACGGAAATCAAGAGGCTGCTGAAAAATGCGCTGACTGATAAAGTAAATGACAGGGAGATGTTTATGAAAGGGATTGATTATTCGTATTATTATGAGGAACGGTAAAGAGAATCTACTGAGAATGAAAACAACAAACGTTGTCGCCGCGGTTATATTCAAAGACGGAAAAGTGTTCGCCACGCAGCGTGGCTACGGCGCCTTCAAGGACGGTTGGGAGTTTCCCGGTGGCAAGGTTGAGGCGGGGGAGAGTCCTGAGGACGCTCTCCGAAGGGAGATCCGCGAGGAGCTGGAAACCGAGATCCGAGTCGGCGAACTGATTGACACCATTGAATATGACTACCCGGACTTCCACCTTTCGATGAAGTGCTACGCCTGTACAATTCTATCGGGAAATCTTCATCTGGTCGAACACGAGGCCGCACGCTGGCTGTCCGCCGGGCAGCTCGATTCCGTAGAATGGCTTCCTGCCGACATCACCTTGATCCCGAAGATCGCCCGACTACTTTAAGGTGTTATTGCGCAAGATGTCTTGGGATTTTCCTCTAAATAATGTCGAAAAATATGTCGAAAAATATTGCCAATTTGCTTGGAATTTTTAGGGGGGGGGGTGAGTATCTTTGTGCCCAAAATCATAAAATATGAAAAAGTATATTTTTGCATTGATTTGCGCGGCAATGACGCTTGTGTGTAGCTGCATCAAGGATAATGGCTCTGACAACGAGCCTGTAATCTGTCCTGAGGATACGATACCCTGGGGAGCGCTTGTTAAGGAATATCCTTTCCTTAGAGGTTTCCCTGTATTTGAAGGGGAGGTAGAGAACTGGCAGTATAAGGAGCTCGGCAGCGATATGAAGACAGTGACATTCTTCGACTACAAATGCGAAGAGTCTGTGGCGAAAACCTACTACGCCAAGTTCATTCCTGAAGGGTTCACGAAGAGCGATGGCTCTGAGATCTATCGAAAGACGGTTGATAAAACCATATATACTTTCAGCGGTAGTTATAGCGGCGGCAATTTCGCATTGAGTTTTTCTGTCGAAACCAAGTAATCTATGAGATTCCAGAATATCTTGGCCTGCGTCCCGGCGGCAATGATGCTGCTCGCTGGCATATCAGCAAACGCCCAGAATGCCGGTGGCAAGAAGGCCCGGCAGCCGAAGGACGACGATGTGAAAGTCAGAATCTGGCTCAACAAGGGCGAACAGAGAGTCCTTGACGGCTATCTCCGCTCCGCACTCGTCAATCGCCCTGACCATATCGAGTTCAGCACTACTCCTGATGGTCAGAGGATAAGATATATCAATGAGGATGTCGATTCGCTTCTTCTTGAAGGCACAGACAAGTATGTGAAGCGCCTTGTCAAAGTCGTTGGTGCTTTCGGAGGAAATGCGCAGGTTCAATGGGTGCGCGAGGAATATCACGGCAAAGGTATTGACCTGTACTCTCTTTTCACTGTCGAGTCCGAAAGGACAGGCAGGAACATCACGGTCGTGCGTCCGGTGCGCGGATGGTACCTGAGCATCGCGGGCGATATGGCGATAATGGTAGGTACAGACACGCGCGACAACATATTCGACAGGACGGAACCATCGATGTCCACATCAATGCTGAATATGTATTTCAGGAAAATCTATGACTATCCTGAGTTCGCCGCCAGGATTAAGGCGGGGGAGTTCAAGACATTTATGGATGTTATCTATGCTTGGGCACGGTTCGTCGTGTCGGTGGCAAATTGAAATTAGAACAGATTGATGTTCAGAAAGGAATAGCCGCGTCTGATGCTGGAAAGAATGTCGATTGGAAGCGAACTAAATCCGAAATCGTATTCCCTAAATATTCAAGAACTTTGCAGATCGGTGCGTCTCCGGCAATGGCTGGTTGGTCAAAAGTGATGAAGCACGCCACTGATGATGCGGCAAAGTCGTCGTTCAAGATGGTCGTGCCTCCGGTGATGATATATTCAGACATTTGCTTCCTTGATTTCGGCCGTTTCGGAGGTATCGGTTGGACGGTAGGCGGAGAATATTCCCGCTATAGTTACAATTGGATGTTGGACAATGGCTACGGTGACAAGCGGCAGGACACCTTCTGCAACAGGGTTGACCTTGCGGCCGGTCTCAGTTATCACCTTACTCTTTGCAGCCGTCTCGAATTCTATGCGCGTGGTATGGTTGACGCTGGCCTGATAGGCGAGCACACAAAGGACCACGAGAGCGGGGAGGAGGCCAGTTCGACATTCAACAAGATGGACACTAAGATGTCATTCATAGCCACAGCAGGCCTTAGATGGTATTTCTGCAAGAAGGCAAGCCTTTGGGTAGAAGGCGGCCACGACATTGGCTGCGTCTCAACGGGATTGTCCTATAGGTTCTGAGGCATTACTTGACACAAGATCTCCGCGTTGCTTGAACAAAAACATTTGCTCAGGCAGTGCGTTATTCCTTGATCCTGGAGTCAATGATTATCGTCACAGGACCATCGTTGACAAGGGAAACCTGCATATCCGCGCCGAATACCCCTCTGCCGACCGGCTTGCCGATCGCCGCCGAGACCTCCTCGCAGTACTTTTCGTACAACGGGACAGCGATGTCGTGGCCTGCGGCTCGTATGTATGAAGGGCGGTTGCCTTTCTTGGTGGATGCCGTCAGAGTGAATTGCGACACCGCAAGGACCTCTCCTCCAACATCCACAACACTCCTGTTCATAACGCCATTCTTATCATTGAATATCCTCAGTCCCACCGTCTTACCCACAAGCCAGTGCATATCCTCTTCCGTATCTCCGGTCTCGACTCCGACAAGCACCAGAAGCCCGTTCCCGATCTCCGACACGGTTCTACCCTCAATGGCAACGCTTGCGCGCGACACCCTTTGAATCACCAATCTCATTGTATCGCAATAATTTAGTTCGTTTGTCCTTTTACGTCTTCAACGACATATTCTTGGTAAAGTTACGAAAAAACATTGAAGAGAGCCATCATATTGACATCGTTTCATTGCCCGTTATTTTTTTTTACCGCCAAATGGCGGTAATGTGATTTATTTGTCTTATCTTTACGCAGAATTAAATTGAATGCCATGAAAGACCGTACGATTGAAGAGATTTTGAGGAGTCCGGAGGGGAGGACACTGGAATTCAAGGCGAGCCTGCCTAAGAATTCTGATTTGGCAAAAACCGTTGTCGCTTTTGCGAATGATGCCGGTGGTGAGATATTCATAGGCATTGATGACCATCATCGCCCGGTCGGCATGCCCGAAATTGATTTGCCACAAATCGAGGAGCAACTGAGTAATATGATATATGACAGGTGCTATCCGTCTGTGTTACCGGACATCTCGTTCATTTCAGTTGGTGGACGCAGTGTCGTGCGTGTGAGGGTGTACCGTGGCAGCACACCTCCATATTACCTTAAATCAGAAGGTAAGGCAAGCGGGACTTACGTGCGTGTCGGCTCCAACAATCGCTTGGCCGACGAGGAGATTATCGCGGAACTAGAGAGGCGAAGGCGGAACATTTCATTTGACGGAGAGATTGTTTTGGAGAAGCCTTTGGCAGACCTTGATTTCCGTGGATTCCGCCGTATTTACGAGGAAAAGACAGGAGAGATTCTGGATGATTCGGCTTTGATGAAACTTGAATTGGCAAAGCCCGAAAGGGGAGTGCTGTACCCTACGAATGCTCTTGTCCTGCTTTCAGATGACGGACTGCACCGCAGCCTGTTCCCTAACGCGAAGATTGAGTGCGCTCGTTTCAAAGGGACAAGTGCCGGGGAGTTCATTGACAGAAAGACTTACGACTATGGCATCGCGGAGCAGGTCGAGGTCGCGTACGCATTCGTCCTAAGGAACATCAGACAGTCGGGCTCAATTCAGGGTGTTTATACTGTCTCACGTTGGGAATATCCCGTCAAGGCTATAAGAGAGATCATCCGGAACGCTGTGGTTCACCGCCAATATTCACTGGCGGGAAAAGACGTGAAGATTGCCATCTATGATGATATGATTGAGATCACAAGCCCTGGGCTTCTTCCTCCATCAATAGACTATTCTGATATGGAGAGTCGGCAGTCAGACGCGCGGAACAAGGTCATCGCACCGGTGTTCAGGAGACTGGGTATCATCGATCAGTGGGGGAATGGGCTGAAACTTGTCGCAGAAGAGTTAAAGGACTATCCGGAAATTCAGTTCCGCTGGCGTGAGGTGGGGCTTTCGTTTCAGGTACAATTTGTTAAGAAATACATTGATAACACGGCAAACGTATGCTTGTCGGAACCTCAGGCCACATATTCTTTGTCAAATGAGGCAGATCCGCCTTTCAACGAGCCGAGGCTATCATTCCGCCCACATATTCCGACAGCGCCGGAAAAGCTTATACTCAGCGAAATAGCAATAAACCCATCTGTAACAGTCCCAGAATTAGCCGCATACTCCGGCCTAAGCCAGCGAAGCTGCGAGCGTCTCGTGGCCAGTCTCAAGTCCTCGGGAGTTCTGGTCAGGGTCGGTTCCGCCAGAGGCGGTCATTGGCAAATTAGACAATGACCGTCTCTGGCGCGACTTGTAAACAACAGCAGCTCCACTGATAACCAGCGGCCACCAAGGCGCACATAGCCGACCATTATCCGGCGTGCTACAGCAGCAAGATGTAAATCAGCACCGCGGGAGGAACTGGTCCTGAAATATTCATCAGTGGCTGTGAATATTTATCCTCACCCTTGCGAATATATTGACCGTCAGAATTATACAGCGCGGTGGAATATCTGCTGTCGCCTTGGCGTATGTTTTTCCCGTCCCAGCTGAAAAGCACCTTGGCATATTTGCCACGACCGCCACGCAGCTCCACCCCGTTCCAATTGTATAGAATCTCACCGTAGCGGCTGCCACCCCCGCGGATATATTCACCATCGAAATTAATCAAAACCTCTGAATATTTACTGTTCCCCGCCCGCAGGCAACTTCCGTCCCAATTGTACAAGGGCGCCGAGTAAACATCCTTCCCGCGCCTGATGTAAGACTGCGCGTCCGCCACCACGCAAGCAAGTATCATTATGAATATAACAACCGCTATACGTCTCATATTAAAAATGAAGGATTTGTCAATATGTAAACATAACCTTTTCCGGATTCCATAATTGTCTGGATATTTCAGTTTTATTCGGTAGCGAATTTAATGATAATCCGGCAAATATCCTATGTTTATCTATGTGGGTAGACCATAAATGATAAATTTACTCGCAGAAGTTTGAACGGCGAACAGAGGTGGCGCAAAAACATACGATATTGCTCCCGTCGAGGACAATAATGCGTGCGGCGGGAGCATTAAAATGATAAAACGCGGCTTCTGGCGGTTGCGGATTCATTCAGATATAATGTGATTACATACTAACAACAATGGATGTGAACAATATAAATAAATGTCAATATCTCTAACCAGTGAATTTTTCACGTGAATTTTTCACGGATTGAATTTATATTTGTATATTTGCAAAAAATAAACAACTATGTTATTAAGGGTTATCATAAAGAACTTTCTGTCGTTCAATGGCCTGGAACAGTTTGACTTGTTCCCGAACCATAAACGTGTGACACACTCACATCATATTTATCAGCATAATCCAAACCCAGATGTGCTGAAAATGTCGGTTATATATGGTGCAAACGGCGCGGGGAAGTCAAATCTCATCAAAGCACTCAGTTTCGTCAAGAGATTTGTCTTATCTGATACCTTTCTTGATGCTGACAGTATTAAGAATTGGAAGTTCTGTCTGAAACCGCAAAAGACGAATGAACCTCTTTTCCTCGCAATTGAATATGAGTCAGAGGAAAGGGAGGTGTTCTTTTATTCGGTTGAGATCAACGATAACGGGATTCAGAAGGAGGTCCTAAAAACTTCCGGAACTAATAACCCCGGAGTGGAGATATTTGTGCGTGCTGCCAGAGAAGTGACGCTAAGAGGTGATATAACCAAAGAAATGAGGGATATTATCAGTAACTGGGTTATTGAGCATCCCTTTGCGTCCCTGTTTACAATCAACAGTAATGTGCAGTTGTTGAATGACGTAGCTATTATTTCTTCACAAAAGTGGTTTGGTGAAAAACTGAAAGTGGTAAGATTGAATTCTTTCCATCCGGATATCATCACCAAATTGAAGCAAAATCCCAAACAGTTGAAATTTGCAACGGACATGTTTTCTGAGATTGGTTTGGGACTCAATGGAATAGAGGTTAAAACGGAGAACTTTGACAAATGGCTTGCCGCTAATCCTCAAGAGGACAAGATACTTTCTAGGACGGAGAAGATGCCTGATGACGTGGTGCTGACGAAGATTGTGGACAACAGAAATGTCTCGGCTATTTCGTTGGAAAAGGGTATCAGGAAAGTGAGTGAGCTTGTCTTCAAACAGGCAGGCGTGGAAGGCTATTCAGCTGACATGAATATTATGTCGCAGTCAGATGGTACTGTGCGGTTGCTTATACTGGCTCCTTATCTCTATAGTGCGGTATATGAAGGCACAACTATTGTTGTGGATGAATTGGACAACAGCATCCATCCACACCTGGTGAGAGGACTTGTTAGATATTTTGCTGATAAAGATACGAATGGACAATTAATATTCTCCACTCACGAGACGTGCATCCTTGATCAGGCTTTTTTGAGGCCAGATGAGGTTTGGTTCGTGGAAAAGAGTAATGGTGAAAGCCATCCCTATTCATTGAATGACTTTAAGATTCACAATACAATCAGTATTGAGAACGGATACATGGCCGGTAGATTCGGAGCAATACCATTTATTGGAACACTGAACTTCTGATGGATTCTTATAAGCTTTCATATCAAAAAGGAACGAGCAGCAAACCCCTGCGTGAACCCGTCTTGCTAGCCCCGCCTATTAGTAGGAAACTTATAAAAGGCAAGACCAAATGGTCTTATTCGAAAGACCACAAAAAGGGCGGAGCTATATTGCTCCCCGCTATCGTATATGTTCTATCAGGAGGCGAGGAAAGGGAGAAAGTGTATTTCAGGAATTTGAAGAATGACAAGATGCTAGGCTCCTGCGTTCAGGTGTTGTTCCAAAGTAAGAAAGGACAAGGGTTGCAGCCGTTCCAGATGAATGATATCTGGCGGCAAGCCCGCAAGAAGGGAAAGATTATAGTAGACGGCAAGGAGTATAGATTGAGCAAGGTTGACAAAGTGTTTCTTGTTTCTGACGTGGATGAATTTGAAAGTCAGTTGGTGTCGGCTCTGTCAACAAAGGCAAAAGATGACTATGGTCAGTGGATTATCAGTAATCCTTGTCTTGAGATTTGGTTGTATTATTGCTTTGAGAAAGACCTCCCGTCCGAGATCCTGAAACTGCGATATATAACTAGGGCAAAGAGAAGCCAGCGGATGAAGCAACTGAACCATCAGTTAATCGGCGGTGCTGACCCAAGGAAAGCCTTTGATAACACCCCTACGGGTATAGCTAACAGTAAACTTCATTACCGAACGGGACACTATAGGATTCCAGGGCTCTTCGCCACATCTTTTCATCTGATGATGGAACAGATTATTGCTTTTGTAACCGAACGGGGACGCTCGTTCTCGGAGTATCAAGAGGCAAAGCGGAAGAAGATAGAAGCGTTTCTGGCGGGGAAGTGAAGTATAGATGATGGAATGAAACGATAATAAGTTATGTGGTCAGATAACATAGCAAAAAAAGACTACCTTGGGTTTGATGTCCATGCAAACCTCATTAAGGGGCTGATTGACGAACCGGGTATGCTCCCTATTACCATAGGCGTGTTTGGTGATTGGGGCAGCGGCAAGTCCAGCATTATGGAGTCGTTAAAGAAGGCATATGATGCTGAAAACGATAAGAGCACCGTTTGTCTCCAGTTCAATGGTTGGGTTTTTGAGGGATATGATGATGCTAAAGCGGCTCTGATTGAGGCTATTCTCAAAAGTTTTGAGAGCAACAAATCCTTGCCAAGGAAGGCTAAAAACAAAATAAAGAAACTTGCCCAGTCCGTCAATTGGATGCGTGCAATCGGTTTCGGTGTTAAGAATGTGGCAGTACCACTGGTGGCCGCTTCATTGACAGGTGGTTTGAGTTTTGGCCCGCAGATTTTTGAATGGATCAAAGGTCTGACAGAAAACCCTCAACAAATTGCAGATGCTATCAAGGATCTGGATTATGACAAATTCAAGAAAAAGTATCTGAAAGAGGATAAAACGCCAAGCTTGGAAGAACAGTATCAGGTGGTGCGCAAGTTTAGGGATAACTTCAAGGAGATGCTTGATGAGGCGAATATCAAGAAACTCATTGTGCTGATTGATGACTTGGATAGGTGCTTGCCGGACAGAATCATAGATAATTTGGAAGCGATAAAACTATTCTTGAATGTAGATAATACTGCTTTCATTATAGGTGCAGACCAACGTATTGTTAGAGATGCTATACGGCACAGATACAAGGATTTGATGGCTCGTGATGATGAAAAGGAGAACAAACGGGTGGTTGTGGATTATCTTGAAAAACTCATTCAGGTACCATATAACCTGCCTAAGCTGTCAGACACAGAGGTTGAGACATATATTACGCTCCTGTTCTGTGAAGATGAATTTGGTAAGGACGGTATGAGTGATGTTATCACAGCATTTAAGGATTTCCGTAAAACAGACCGATATAGCGTGTTCGGGATAGAACAAGTTAAGAAAGTAATCACGGATAAAGTAGTTAGAAAGCGTTTGGAGGATAAAGTTACTCTTATTTCAAAATTGTCACCGCTTATTGCAGGAAACCTTGATGGTAATCCCAGACAAATCAAACGATTCCTCAATACCTTTATTCTGCGAAAGAAGTTGGCTGATGTAGCAAAACTGGCAGACTTTAAGGATGACGTTTTAGCAAAGCTAATGATACTGGAGTATGCAGAACCCAATATGTTTGCTGATCTATACAGTTGGCAGGCACAAAACAAAGGATATGCGCAGGAACTCAAGAAATTTGAAAAGAAAAACGAAGACGGAGAACACGAGATAGAAGACAAATATAAATTATGGAAAGATGCCAAAATAATCAAGTGGCTAGACTCTGAACCTTTCTTGGCAAATATTGATTTGAGGGATTATTTCTGGATTTCCCGCGACAGGCTGGAGTCCATGAAGGATTCCATGACTCCGCCTGTTGTCACCCAGATTATTATGACCCTTATGGTGAAAGGACAGAGTGACAACCTGCTGCATCAGAAAATTAAAACGGATGTTTTGGGACTGCAAGACAATTTGCAGCATGAGCTTTACAGTCAACTGGCAAGACGCGCTTCTGCTAATAGCGCAGAAAGAAAGCAAATATTCAATCTGTATGAGTTTATGATTGAAGATGGTTGCGCCTGTGGCAATGAATTTCGCTCCATGTGTTCCTCTGTTGGCTTTAAGAAAACGCCTGCCCTGAAATTGATTGTGGAAAGGATAGCAGAAAGCCATTTGGAGTATAAAGACTTAATGAATTGATGTGCTTATGGGAACATCTAAAGCATACGGAGGATTAAAAGGTAGCCCCACCTGGGGGCCCTTGAGCAATACAGTATCGAGAGCTGTAAATAACGGGCATCCTACACGTCATGCCCTTGGCAGCGTGATGTCTCACACGGTTTCGCACCTAGGTGGCTCGCAAGGGGCTTCCTCTGGCGGCTCAAGCACTGGCGGCAGAGCTGGTGTCAAGACGGCTCAACGTTTAGGTTCTTTCATCGGAAGTATTCAGAATGATGGATTCAAGAATGCGTTTAACTTTATCGCTGGTGGCTTTGAAGTGGAAGATGCCAATCAAGCCATCAACGTTATTCTTGAACACTGTGCGGAAAATGCAGGCACACAAGATGAAGTAGCGGCAAAAGCCGCTATGCGGGATTTGTTGGAGGAGATAGGCGCAAATGCAGAAATGTTGGAAGAACTGGGTGATGGCTTTGAGAATGCCATAAAAGATTATGGTGCAGAAGAATTACTGGTCAAGTATTTCGGCAATTACTTGTATGAGCATCTTTGTACTGATTTTTTCGAGAAACTCATCAAGGAGAAGGGTATTAGAGAGACTGAGGGCTTTTATAAAGACCTGAAAGATTATATTGTGGAGAAGACTAAAACTACATCAAAACATAGGGATTTGAGAAAGGTGGATTGGAACACAGACTATGGTAAAGGTCTGATGCAGGAAATCTTCCGTGACACATTAAAAGCATTTGAAGACTATGAAAGTTAATATTTCTATGTCCCATCCACAAACTCCGTATGGTTTTGCTGGGATTGTACTTAGTTATGGAACTTCGGAGGTGACCGAGGTGGCTCTTAACATTGAGTACAGAAACCTGTTTGAATTTACCAAGCGGCAGGAAGGGCCGGCTTTCGATCTCTTTGTTATGGCAAGTTTGGTCTATGGTATAGATATACTGCTACCCCGTGAGAGTTTCGGATTTGATGGTTGGAGCAGAGAAATAGAAGTGGCGTTCCCAGTTGAAAATACCACGTTGTTCGAGAATGGGAAAGATGCACTGGAAAAGACGTTGAATTTCCTAACAGGTGATATTTGGTCTATATCGTTTGAGCAGCGGGCTATCAAGTACCTGTACAGATGCGGGAAAAAGCAGAAGGTATATTCAGATAACTTCAGAAAGAAGCATAAGGTTGTGAATCTATTCTCCGGTGGTCTGGATTCTCTGATTGGGGCAATTAACCAACTACGTTCTTCGGACGACTGTGTTTGCCTGGTATCACATACTGATTCCATGTTCAAAGGTGCGAAGTCGGACCAGGAAGACATTTTGAAAGTTTTACGTCGTAAATACCGTCATAACCATTATCTGCCCACCCGTGTGGATATGGAGAAGCATGATGTGAATGGTGATAAATACCATAAGGAAACCACATTACGTTCGCGCTCTTTCCTGTTTTTGAGTATGGCGGTGTTGGTGGCAGATTCTATAGATAAAGTGATGCCAGTGCATATTCCAGAGAATGGAACCATATCGCTCAACTATCCTCTAACCCCTTCACGTCGCAGTACGTGCAGTACTCGTACAACACATCCACATTTCCTTCAATTGATGCAAAATTTCTTGCAATCTATTGGGCTGAATCATTGTATGGTCAATGATTATCAGACGTGTACAAAGGGAGAGATGGTGGAGAATTGTGCGGACAGAGAGATGCTTCTGGCTACCTATAAGTATTCATGTTCTTGTGGTAAGCGAGGAACAAGAAAGGATATTCGCGATGATGCACATGCCTCTCATTGCGGTGTATGTATGCCTTGCATTTACAGGAGAGCGGCTTTGCATAAGATAAATGTTTCTGAAACTGTAGGTACTGATGTGTTCAATGCACAAAAGCGGGGGATGATGACGATTCCAGATATGCCCGCACTTGTTAGTTACATCAGAAAGAATGTTTCATTACAGGAAATAGAGCGTGGACTTTTGGTGAATGGCCCATTGCCTTTGGACAAGGTTGAAAAATATGCCATGGTTGTCATGCGGACGCGTGATGAAATTAAGCAATGGGTAAGAGACGATGCGTCAGATGAAGTGAAGCGATTGTTTAGAGTATGATAATTGATACGCATTGCCATTTTGATATGATGCCAAACCCCGAGGGATATATTTCTGCTAAAGAAAAGGCTGGAGATATAGTTATTGGGATGACCAACTTGCCCAGTCATTTCAAGATGGGGCAATCACATTTGATCGGGTATAAGCATATCAGGCTAGCATTAGGGCTACATCCGTTGCTCGCTGCTGAAAACAGAAAAGAACTGACTTTATTTAAGCGGTTGGTTGACCAGACATCCTATATAGGAGAAATCGGGCTGGACTTTTCCACAGAAGGAATTGCTACAAAGAATGAGCAGATTTCCGTGCTTTGGGAAGTGCTAGCTACTATCAAAGGAAAGAAAAAGATAGTGAGCGTACATTCACGCAATGCAGAAAAAGAGCTGCTGGATATGCTATGTGAGTTTGAAATTAAAAATGTAATATTCCATTGGTATAGCGGGCCAGTGGATTTAATACCCGCAATTATAGAGCGAGGTTTTTATTTCTCAATTAATGAATCCATGTGTCGGTCAAAGAACGGGCAGTCTATTATTGGGAAGATACCCAGAGAAAAAATTCTAACTGAAACTGATGCTCCGTATAACAAAAGGACTAATATTAGAATGGTTCTCAATCAATTGAACATGTCGGAAGTTGACATTTTTTATAATTTCAATAGACTATTGAACGACATCAAGTAGCCGCATTTCTGTGGAGAGAATGACCGAAGAGTTTCGCAACGTTAAATCGATTGGCTATTTTATTCAGACACCGTTTTGGTCACAGAGCATCGGCAAGGAAGCAGGTCGGCAGATCTGAGGGATTGCTTTCTGTGAATGGCTCTGGATCGCATCATCGGCGAGGTGTTCCCGGAGAACCTGGCATCGGCCCGGGTGCTGGAGGAGACCAGGACCGTGGCCGTGGTGAAGGGCGGGAAGGCGATGGATGTGAGGGTGTATGGGTATGAATCCTGTTCAAAGGATATGAACAGGCCATAATTTCTCTATTCTCGTGTAATTATCCATCAGTAAGAACTTTTGATTATATCAGTAACTGCAATGATTATAATGGTGGGAATCAGCATCTTGATAGATATAAGAAAAGAGCGACTTCACGACAATATCATTAAAGAAACGTGAGTTCGATGAACTCACGTTAATTATGTGCAACTAATATATATCGCAAGATAGTGGAATGTGTATAAAGATTTTTAGTACTTTTGCAATATGTTATTTAATAGAGAAATATATGAATTCTGTATTTGAATTTGCTTGGTTAGCGACTCAACAGGTACTTGTAAGCTCTGATGATGGTGCTTCGGATATTAAAGGGTATGGTAGTGGTTTCTTTTTACAGTATCGGAATAGGCTATTTTTTGTTACAGCAGACCATGTCGCTCATATTGATGATTTTGAAAAAGGATTACGTTTAGGAAAAGACGACTTTGTTTGGGTTTTAAATAATAAAAATAGTACAAAGGAATTAGCGACGGTGCTTACTCCAATAGGAGGGTTGTTCTCTTTTGATAAGATTGACATAAGAGATGAATTGTCATTTGAAATCCCTGATATGCAAGATGTAACTTTTGGTATTCTTTCAAATTCATTTAAAATTCCATTTTTAACCCATAAAATTCGAATTCCTGCTCTTGATTTTGAGGTTGCTGCAGGAAAAGAGAAAATAATACTTAATTATGAGTGTATATCAGAATTGAAGGAATCAGATTATTGTTTAATTGAAGGGTGCGTAAAATGGAACATAGTAGATGGTATAAGACTTGAGAGAAGTAATGCTATTCATATTGATTTGAAATTTAAAGAATTTGATGATGAGGGTTGTTATGTATTAAGCTATCCTGATAAAGTTGTTTATCAGCATTGGGCTGGTTTAAGTGGTGGACCTGTTTTTAATAATACTTGCCAATTGATAGGTATGGTCGTTAGAGTGAATGAAAACGATGATACTATTAGAGTGATGCCAATGAAAAAAATAACAGAGTTAATGGATTATGCTATTAAATATGAGGATAGTATATCTAAAGTTGAAAATTCTCATTAGAGGACTCAAGTTTCGCAAGTGAAAAATTTTCGAGTGGAGCGAGACGAGCGTGACCGCTAATATCAAATCGTTATCAAAACAATGATTCCGAGTAATGTTATACACTTTACTCGGAACCAAATATCAAACAATCATATTCTTTATGGCCAGTATCTATGTCGCCTCCAGCTGGAGGAATCAGTACTACCCCGAGGCGGCAAAGGCTGCAGTCTCTCATACCGCTTTTCCTTTGATCTGCTCGAAGGTGACGGCTCTGCCGGTGCCTTCGAGCATTATAGACCAAGCAAGGTGAGTAGCCGCAGCGAAGCGGAGGTTACTGACCGCAGCTTACCTTTTTATATTGTCAACTAGCACTTCAGTGGATGAGCCAATGGAAGCAAGGTGCTTTTATTCCTCGATGTCCTCTACATCACCGCTCCAGCCGCACTGGTCGCAGAAGTACACGGCCCCATCCCAGTACGCCTCGCAGCCGCATGATGGGCATGGTATCCAATCGGGAATGTCATTGTTGTCTCCCATTTGCATGGCATTATCTCTTCAAGAAATTTCTTAAGGATATCGTAGCAATCCCCAGTATCTTTGACTTGAGTTGAAGTCCGTTGTCCGATGTAAGCATAATCGGATTTTCATCTTTGTATTTTAGCGCTACGGATACAATCATATTGTCTGGTGAACGCTTGTCAAAGTCATCTGGCAATAGTGACACATCTGCAAATTCATAGATGACCTCATGTTGTGTTTCGTTGTTAAGGTTGCGTAATGCTTTCTCTGCATTCCTCTTTCCCTCTTCATCAAGCTTGATTTTCATCTTATCTAACTCATCTGTGACTTTTGCAGATAGAATGACCGGATACTTTTTATCAATCTTGCTTATGATATCGGGGCAATTGACGAAAACATTTGTATCAATTATGTAATAGTTCTTCTTGACCTGACTCAATTCCTTTTTAGGGCGCTCGAACTGGCTCAGATCAATCTTGCCAATGATTTTGAGGCCTACCTGCGGTTGTTCCTGATTTGATGGCTCTTCTTTCGGCTCCTCCGTCGGAATATTGATGACAATGTCGGCTTCTTTGACCTCAGTCTTTACCACTTCATTTATGCCGTCATATTTGTCACAATCTTCAACGAACTGAATGACAATAGGCGATATCGAATGGAAATCGCTTAGAATGACATCTGAGATAATGAGTGTAGTACTGAGGGAACGACTCGTTGCAACGTTGAAACGGCGTTCGTCAAGAGCAAAACCAGGATTACGTCCAGGAACATAGAGTATGGCGTAATCCACAGTCATACCCTGAATTCGGTCGATAGTTTCAATCGTAATGTCTAACTCGATATCAGATATGCAGAAGCGTTTCTGGAGTTCGCGGACAGTATCTCTAAAAGGTGTTATGATTGCAAGAGAACGCTCAGGATAATATCTCTCCATTGTATCGATGACTTTGCGGATTATGGCATCAGCCTTATCAGAGTACAAACCATTCTTGGCATCATCTGTACAATGATAGAGAACTCCACCATCCTGAGGGAATAGTGGGCTATTGGTCAATGAGTAATCGAGGTAATCTTTCTTAACTGAGATAAACCTGTTACTATAGAAATACTTTGTCAAAGCGGCCGCACGACTTGTGAGACGGAAAGTCGTAACAATTCTATATGATTTGATATCCGAGCCGAGGGCGACTGTTTTCAGTCCTTCAATTTGTGTACCCACATTCCATGAATTATACAATGGATTGTTGAGCTTAACAATTGGTGGGAGCTGCATTGGATCACCCACAATAAGGCAATGGGTTCCCAATTGCTTAAATGCAACAATAGCTGTCAGAAATGCCTGTGATGCCTCCTCAATGACAATCAAATCATATTTGGGCATTCCGTATAAAGCCATCTTCTTCTCGCTGAAAACACTCGATAGCTGATAGTTTGTCGCGCATAGTACTTCACCTTTCTGAACAATGAGGTCAGAAGTTGCCTCTTTCAGCCCAGAAACCTGCTTTCCCTCGTCAATAGAAAGGCTGGTTTTATATACGCGTCCATCTTTGACATACTTTGACAATGGTTTCTGCTTGATAAGCTCAATCAACCCCTTGTTGGCCATAGTGGTAACACATACGGCCTTTCCCTTATCAAGGTATGATGCGATGATTGATGCGATGGTGTAGCTCTTACCAGTTCCCGGAGGGCCTTGAACAATGCAACAAGTATCGTCTTCTAAAGTCTTTAGAATTGTATTTGATATGTTATCTGGATTATTGTAATCGAAAGCGAGTTCTTCTGGTTTCCAATCCTCATAAGATAGCTTGGGCTCTATGTCCAATTCTTCATTTGAAGGATATAAATCAATATATCTAGACAAGTTCCTGAAATAATCGACTGGAGGAAATGGATCATGAATTATGACAGAAAGAGATTTGCCATCTGCAATAGACTTGGCAAATATGTCGTAAAGGCGTGTAGAGATTCCTGTGCATGCCACATAATCATACGATGAGTCTTTAGCGTGAACAAAGTACATGGGGGTAACGTCTGAACCTGGAGAGTGAAAATCCGCATTTTTGGCAAAATCTTCCCATGTGCAGGTCCATTCAGTTGGATGGTCACCAAGTTCTTGACGTGCTCCTTTCTTGATGATTACAATGCTCTTTTGAACCTTGAGTTGCGGGGACATTCTACGTGGGCATTTGAGGATGACCATTCCAGTTTCATGCTGAATGCTATCCACAAATGCGAGTGATAACTTGCCCTCTTTGAACAAGTCACGCATCAGAGACTTATTTACAGTCTGCTGCTCAATAATTTCTTCTTTGACTTGGTCAGCGAAGAACGATTTATAGTTTTCGAGCTTTGTTGTGTTCATCATCCGTACTATTCATAATCACTCATGTCATCGTTTCCATCTTCGGCTTCCGCCATTGCACCGACGTAATGTGCGAAGACTGCATCCATATTTGTTCGCGTAGCTACCCTAATCAAAGTATAAGCAGTACCTTTGACATTCTTGAGTAAACCTGAGTAAAGGGCTTCTACAACATCTGTTTTCTCCTTTCCTGTAATCTTGATAACAACATCGTCCTTTACGACCAGTTTCAGGAATTCTTCAGCATTGTTGATATAATGGAAGTTTTTGCCCTGCCCATTGAGGTACACACAAATCTTCCACTTGTCATCCACCATTTTGCTCCAAACAGAAGGGGAGATATACATGACACCTCGCGCAGCACTGCATGTATGAATATACCTTCCATCCTTCATCTTGTGACTTGTAACATCATCTGCATTGCGAACGAATTCTTCCATTGACTCTGCTGGTTCTTCGTGATGATCTCGTGTGAGGTTGAGATAAAGTCGGAGCTGAGCAAGATAGTTCGTGTCTGCTATCTGCTCTAGAGATATATTACACTGTGCAAGTAAATCAATCTCTTCTTTTGTTGGAGGTAAGGACTCAAGCTCAAGAGGGGTTCCTTGCGATCTGAGACGATTAACCTCTTCTTTGGTATAAGGCTTAGGATGTTTCCTTGTTCGAGGATTGCTAGCCTTCTCGCCAAGTGGCTGATAGTCCTTGTCTTTGGTGACGGAACCCATTGTGCGGCCATTATCAGGGTGGTACTCGCTATGCTTCTGTTTGTCTGATTCCGTTACGTCGTGGCCTCCTGACTCGTTTTCAGCAGGATCTTCAACATCAACATTTGACTCATCATTATCATCTACCTGAGTATAGGTATCGTCTTTGGTTTCAACTACAGAAGCAGGGACTTTATCGACATCGTTTATGTTCTTCGTCTTGACTGAATCTTTCGTAATATCAGATGCAGTCACAGCCGAATTATTGTTTTCTTCAGAAGCTCCGTTATCCGTTGTTACATCAGCGAATTCTTCCTTATTCTCCTTGATGCTAGAAGAGGTGTCATAACCATATTCAGCTTTAGAATCTTCTAATACTGATTTTCCCCTTTCGTCATCAATAGGTAGTTTATATGTATTTAAGCCAGCGTCGCTGTCTGATGCATTATCAACGTTTTGCTGTAATGCATCTTCAGAATCTACATTATTGGCATTGGCCACATCAGAATAATAATCTTCGGGATCGGTTAACTGTTCTTCATCATCGTCAATGGCAGCATTTATCGTCAGGTCAAGCGCCTTTAAATATGATTGAAATTGCGTATTATATGTGAGAGATGAACAGTACTTGGCAATGCTTGATTCAATACTATTGTTCTCATCAAAGATGTCCTCAAACACATCGTTATCTACATTACACCCTATAAGCCTTTTTATGCAACTACAGAACTTAGTGAAAGTTCGGTTATGCAGCCATGACGCAACATAGTAGACATTTTTATCGTCATTATAGATACGAGTTACGTCATTGTGTATAGTATCGTACCCAAGATCAATCTTCTCGCATACATTGTAGTGATATTGAGACAACTTTTCATTAAACTTTTCATACAAATGTTGGAACTTATCCGAATCTTCAATAGCGGCAAGTACTAAGATTCTTGGTCTGAGTGTCGCCACAATGGAGGCAGTCTCATCAACATTATTGACAGGCGTTGTAACGAAGTCCTTTGCAACCAAATATTTTATCTTAAGAATATCGCATATCTCCTCGAACAAGTCTGTGTTATATGGAAAAGCATTTGTTTGCATGACGAATTCATCGCCCCAAAATATATTCTTCTGCTGCGTAGCATCAGGATGAATAGCATATAATTCTTTTATCTGCTTCTTCTGACCTTTACCATTACGCCAAGTTGAATTTTGGTCATTGCGGTATGCTTCAACAAGACTTGCATCGCGGTTAGGTGACTGCAATATCCAGTCAATAATCTTGCGGCGGTGTTCGGATTCATCTTCTCTTTTATCATTTACATTTGCAAGGTAATAAAGACAATCCGAAAAAGAGAGATTGTTACAAAAGCTAAGTTTGTCGAATAGCTCTCTTGCAGTTCTATTCTCAATCTTGTCTACAACACCCTTGTAAGGCACTTTCTCTTCCCACTGAGGAACTTTTGCCCTAACAGCATAACCTGCCGTAATTATTGGTGAGTATAATGTTTCTGGAGCTCGAACAGAATCTCGAGTAGGAATGCATACTAATTTATTAAATAAGCCTTCTTCAATCCAAGTCTCGTATTCAGCGACACGGCGAGAGAAACAATATGACCAGAAGTAACATGCAAAAGCTCGATTTGAAAGAAACTTCAAATCTTCTTTCGTCATATTTTGGTGCAGCCCTACACCTTTGAAATAATTCTTTATACTGTCCTTATTTCCTTCAAAAATGTAATTATCTGATATGAAAGGCAATTCTGTTATTCCGTTTGCCTCGAAATCACAAAATAGGAGAGTATGCAGTTCCTAGTGTCAGTTCATTCGCATATTTGTAGGTAACTTCTGTATTACGCGTACGATATTTGATTTGCTTCTTGAGTTTGTCATCGATTGTATAGTCAGTATCAATCTTAGCGAGCTCGCGAACAAACTGGAGGTGTATGTCGGCAATGCTATTTATATCTGTGTTGAACTTGGCAATGTAGTCTTTGATCTTTGCTTCAATCCAGCCTTGTTTTGTTGTTATAAGGTTGGAATTTGCATATTCAGCAGATATCAGAAGCAGAAGCTCCTTGTTGTTTTTGAGGATGTCGGGGTGAACTTCATCCGAAAGAGTTATGTATTTAAACGGCTCGACTATAGATTCCTCTTCAATATTGACAATAATTGTCTGGTTGACAGGTTTATATGACCCAGATTGTGTTCTAACCTTGAGCTGAATAATTTGATTGCGCTTTTCCGCCCACTTTTCTTTGAGGTCTTTCACGTGCTTGGTCATCATTGCAACAACCGAATCTTCTTCAAATGAGGAAAGGTTCGGAAGAATATCTGAGAAGAGTATATCCTTGTTGTCTGATTTGAGTCCCAATTTCTTGAACATTTTCATCCAATCTGCTTTCTCATTCTCAATAGAAGACTCAAAGTAAGAAGACGAGACAAACTGCGCCGTCTTTACATAACGTGTTACCAGGGTCTCTATCTCATCCTGTTGATAAATATCTGATATGTAAAGCGATGTGGCTGGAGTAAGGATGCCGTTCTTATCCAAAAGCTGGATAGAGGAAAAATCTTTGAAATCGGTGATGAGTTTTTGGTTTGCTTTAACCCATCGCCAAAAATCATAATTATTTGTTGATACTTTGATAGACTGCTTCAAGGAGTCATTCTTCAAAATTAATCCCAATACTGAGTTGATGTCGTAAGTGGTAATCTTGAAAAGCTGGCGGACATCCTGAGAGAAGTCATCGGTATATATTTTATCAAGGATAACAAACAAGCTAGGACACCATGTTTTATTGACTAGAGTAATGGCATCTTCGTCATATTCGAAGTACTGAATATTTGCGTCCCTTGTCTTTACTATGGTACCATCGTGGCAAAGAAGAGGCATATCCTTGATGTTGTTGAAACTCATTGTATCATCAAAGATACGTTCAGCATCTCGTTTCAAGTATGCTAGGAATGTCTTGATCTTCGTTTCGTAAGTTAGGCTTTCATAGATAGTAGTTCTATTCTTCAGAACCACGTCCAGGAAAAAGGACTTGTCAGTAAATGTCTTAACACCAAACTGTTGACGGAGGAAAGATTCAAGCTTCTTGGATTGCTCTTTTTCAAGATCATCAAAGTATGCATTCGATAAAGCATACATCATAGAATCAGTCAACCAATCATGGTTGACATTCTCTTTGAATGTACTATTCTGAGCATATGCATCCTGATCAAAATAGCGTACATCGTCGTTGCTAAGATATTGATCAGCACCATTGATGTCGATACAACGAAGGACATAGTCTTTAAAGCTCAATTCTTTATATTGAGCATCACAATTGAACACATAATCTATGAATCCCTTATTTGCTTTGAAATCTTTATCAATTGCTACGTTGACCTTATCTTTAAAGGCAGCATCTCCAATAAGTACTGAAGATATAAATGAAGCTTTATCGAATAGTTTGAACCCAAGGCGAGAAAAAAGGGAAGTCAGGGAAGTACTCAATTCTTCTCCGACGTTCTGGTAGTAACAATGGCTGAGAACCTGAATTGTGTTTTCTCCGAGCCACGACTCTTCCGTTAAATCTGCAGCATCTTTGCTGTAAAGATACCTATAACATTTATAGTCGGTACTATGTTCCAGATTTTCAGTAAGATATGGTATCTTTGTGCTATTATCTTTAAGGTCAACGTTATGGTTGGCAAGATAGTGATAGAATGCAACTGAATTGTCAAGATTTTGGAGTAACTCCATTGCTCCTTCTGCTGGAAGTATATACCTCTCAATCATCTTTGTGGCATCAAATACATTGAAGTACTGATCCGCAAATGACGTCCAATTTTCCAGAGTCTCTAATCTTTGCCTAGATACTGGCGAGAGATGCGCAATATATTCCCTAAGAAATTCAAGTCCGCAACAATTCGCCTCGAAATCATAATATAGGTTATCAGCAGAGAAAAGACCTCCCTTATATTCAATGAATATAGATTTCTTTGCAAAACTTGAAAGGTTTTCTTCTTTAAGCCAATGCTCTATGAATAAAGTGTTGTTATCAAAATATGACAACCACTTTTGGAATTCATCTTGCTCACATTTTTCAACAACATCCTCGATATCAATGTCGAATTCTGAAGGTGAGTGCTTATATAAGAAGGCCATGAATGACGCGGATTGTCTTAACTCCAACTCAGGAAGGAAGCCATCTTTGATTTCCATAAGAGATAAGAAATCATTATCTGACATGACACCATTGGCAGTCAAGCCTGTCATATCATTTATGATTTCGTCAATGCATTTGAAAGAAGATTGTCCATCCTTATCAACAGTTGGCACAAAAGGTTCTTCTTTTATGAGGGTTTTGAACTCATTTTCAAATTCTTCTATGAAAACTTTGTATGCTCTTCTTTCTTTGCATTTTTCGAAATCAGGAATGAGCGAGAATATTGATTCGAACTCATACTCACGACTTTCAATAAGCTGTTTTATCCAATAGAAGAATTGACGACCGGCTATTTTGGCAATTTCATGATTCAACTCGATATCCTCTATGTCATCTCGCTGACCATTAGGCACCATATCTGTATTCATCAAGAAATTGAATCCCCAATCTGTTCGTTTTGCAGGGAGATAGCAATATAGGATTGAATTATCTACAGGAAGCAGTGTGCGGCCATCTCTCTTACAGGCAAACTTTACTGCTGTCTTTCGAAAGTTGAGATACTTTTCTGGTATTTTTTCATATCCATCAGATCGTAATGAATCCGGGTTACTTAAGACATCATTGATTTTTTCAGTGATGGCCTCTGGTATCTCATCAACCAAGGGGGCTGATACACACCAGTTGTTGTTATCTTTCTCCCTGATAATTGGCTCATCCTGTCCATCAACGAAAATGCTAACTTTCTTGATGTTCGGAATAAATAGGATTACCCTCTCAGAATCAAATACTTTGGAGAATAAATCAATGTAATTATCCTCTCTTGACTGATCAGTTAGGATAGAATTATCCCTTGGCTGGAGAGCAAATTTAACTCTAAAATCTTCATTGGAGTGCTGTTTGAAGACCTTCACGATATTATAATCTATCTCATTTCTTTCAGTCCAGATTGGTAGTATTTGCCAAGGGGTATTAATGACATCTGTAGCCGTTTTATCAAAACGGAATGAATAATTACCGGTGTTCAGATAGACATAATCATTATCAAGAAAAACCGTCTTGAATCCAATGCCTTTATAACCAATGGCCTCAGTGTTATCCGATTTCTCACCGTCGTTTATGTCACAAATAGCGGCAATATTCTTCGGATTGAAATACTCTCCGGTATGTTGGAATGTCAAGTATTTATCTGTAATATGAAACTCAACCTCGACTGGAACAGGAACTGACTTTTGCTCTATTCTTTGTTTGCGTGGATAGTCATTTGCATTTTGCAACAATTCGTATATAAAGACTTCTTTACCGCTTTGTGTCAACTGCTTCTTAAGAGTATCCAGTGAGCGTGCAATTTTCTTTGCAGCACCTGCAGGATAACGCATGATGCCTTCATATAAGCTATTGACAATGTCTTTTGGCCAAACAGGAACAACTTCTTCGCGTAGGTCAATACCGAATTTAAGAGGTGCTGTTTCAAGAAGAACCCAAGTGAACTTATAATAGGCGAACTTGTTAAAATCTTTGTTTGGGCTTTTGAATGAAATGCTGAGATTCTTTACACCGCGTTCTTTGTCTTCAATCTTCGTAAAATCGGTATTACGTATATCTGAAATCATGTACCACCCCTCGTTTTGTGAAGGGGCGAACTGGCCAATAAACAGGTTATTCTCAAGACGAAGTCTTCTTTTTATTCTATCTACTTCTTCAGGGTCAACTCTCGAGAAAGAGGCTTTATTTGAAGTTTTGTGCTGCGATATTTGAGATGCTGGCAGTGTACGTGGACGTCTTTCTTTAATTTTTGCGTATTTGACTGGTGGTACAACAGAGTAATCAGTCCAAATCGAAAATGCGCCGGAACCGGCAATAAAGTCACCAAACTTTTCAAAGCCAAAATCCTTATAATTAATACCTGATTGTTTGACAACAGGAGCAAAACCAACTAAATTAACCCATCCATCGCCTTTGGTTTCCAAGGTTACTTTGGGTAAGCTATCACACGCACTTTTGAGAACGTTAATTACTTCAGAATCAAGCATAATATTTGTTTGTGTATTCCGTTATTCTGTTTTTGTCGTTACTTTGAAGCCTTCGGCTTTTGCGAGCTTGACGAAGCCGGGCATTCCGTCTATGGACCACTGGGTGTTGACGTAGAACTTGATTCCGTCGGCGGATGTAAGTGTGCCGTCGGATTGCCCTACGCTATAACGCTTGTCCTTATACTTGTTATCCCAGGCGGCGTATTTTTCCTCCGAGCAGAGAAGGCCCAAGAACTTGTATCCTTTAGAACAGAGACTGATAGGGAAGACTTTCTCGAGTTCCTCAAAGGTTTTCTCCGGATGTTTGGCAACATAAGCTTTCACAACATCGAGGACAAACTGGCTCTTTGAGGTTGCAGGGTTGCCATTGAGGGAATACTGGGTGCGGTCCTGGTTGTTGTTCCTGCCAGTCTTTGTCGTGGCATTTCCACCATCGGCGGCAGCATTCGGATCTTCGTCTTCTTCGGGAAGGTATGAAGACCAAATTCCGATAGCCTTTCCGGCAATCCAGTCAGCACGCTCAGAAATAGTGGCCTCGTTCCATTCCGGCTTTGTTACCACATCGGCGAGGGTCTCGATGTCGGAGGCGTAGAAGACAATGCCTTGGTTGCGGCCGTTACCTGCCTTCTTGGTGGCCCATGAGGCGTTGCTGATGGATGTGTTGAGTTTCTGCGGGAGCATGGCAAGGTTGCCGAGGCAATAGATGGCGTCTTCACGGTCTTCTTCGGTGACACCTTCGAGGATGGGCCAGTTCTCTTTCCAACTTCTCGGCATCAGGTGTTCGAGGCTATAACGCTCGAAGGGGTAGAGTTTTGTTGCGTGTGGCTTGCCTTCACGAATGGCGGTTTCCAGCAGATAGAGGATGGCCAGCGCCTTCTTGTTTGGATAGGACTTATCGTGGCAGGACTTGATGACTTTCTTGTCGCGGGGAAGTGCAAGGGCCTGGGAATCGTCCTTGTTCTCGATGTAATCCTTCAATGCCTCCAGCGTCGTGACCTGGTTGAGAATCAGGTTCTCGGCGAAGAGGTCGCTGAAATTCTTGTTGTCGCTCTTGCAGATTTGACGGCGGAGGATGTAGGATTCAATGTAACCGAACATCGCATTGCGCTCGGCAACATCGGGGACATTCTTAAGCAGATATAGGACGTAAGGAACGATGGTCGTATATTCGAGAACGAAGATCAGGAAGTTCATCCGCTCGATGCCCGGCGTCCCCGGTATCTCTCCAGCAGCAATATCCGGATTGATATTGTCGTGATATAACAACGCATACTCAAGTATGTCGTAAATCATAGTCTTCTTGTCCAAATTATAGGTGCTGATAAGGTCCTTATAATTGTTGAACAGACCTTCGGAACGGCGGTAGCGCATTTTGTGATCTGCACTGACCTTGATGGCTGGATCTTGAATTTTAATGTTGAGATAGGCGGCGAAGAAGAAGTCTATGTTGGGGCGCTTGAGGCGACCGGAAACAACTTCTGCATCCCAGTAGTTGGCCATCTCGCGGTCTTTCTCAAAGATGGGAGCCCAGAGTTCTTCGTACTCCTCGCGTGTGCTTTCCGTAAAGAAGTAGTTCTTCAGCAGTTCGCCGGTGGTGAGCCGGACACCGAGAGAGTTGATGGTGTCGAAAATGACTTGTTCGTCTTCGCCCTGCTGCAGAGAAATGCCGATGAAGATGACGTGGTTCAGCAGGATGTCGACATCAATCTTGTCGGGATTGATATTCTCCTGGAAATAGTTGTATGCGCGGGTTATGTTGCTTTCAACGGAGGGGGTGTATGGTGCGTCTTCCTGCAGAGCTATGATAGCCTCGAAGTCCTTTCGGTCATTGATACTATGGCGTATGGCAATCTTATGCTTCTTCTCCTTGCGGTCCCAAACCATGAATTTGTCTTCGAACGTTTTGGGGTCGTCCGTCTTCAGGCAAAGAGCCTTGAAGAAAAGAGCGAATGTGGTGAAACGCTGCTGGCCGTCAATGATGCTTTGGATGTCGAAAGGGGAGATGCCGGTCGGCTGCTGCTTGAGGATAATCGAGCCGAGGAAATAATCCTTGTTTGTGCTCGTGATGTACTCCATGTCGGAGATGAAGCGTGCCCACTGCTCTTCCTTCCAGACGTAACTGCGCTGGTAATAAGGCACTTCAAGAACACGATTACCGTTCAGAATATCTGCGAGTTGTTTTTTGCCTGCATCCATATGAGTGAGGTTATTGTTTCTAATTCAGTATTACGCCTCCAGCTTGATTGGCGTGTCTATGCTGCCGCCGGAGATTGAAGTGACAATGTTGTCCCTTACGTCCTGTAGGTCGTCTTTGCCGGCGCGGGTTTCGCGTTCGAAGGCGATAAGGAGGGATTTGGAATCGTCATCAACCTTGTAGATTTTGCCGCGGAGGCGGTTGTAGTGATAGTTGATGAAGGGGATTTCGCCGACTTTGGTGTTGCCGGAGTAGAGGGGGATGGGCTCCGGAACCACTTCGAAGAAGACGTAGAGTTTGTTCAGGAGAGCAATCATGTCTTCGCGGATGGTGGTGCGGAGGGTGGAGGTCCAGCAGTCTTCGTAGGCGCCGTATGCTGCGATGAGGAAGATGAGGTTGATATTGTATTCGCGTAGCAGGAGGGTGTCGCGGTCGAACAGACGGTCCTCAAAGTGCTTGTTGGGCTTGGGGAGCCAGTCCGTGGGGACGAAAGACGGCGTGGTGAAGTCGAGGTTGCCGACTTCTATCCTCGGGCTGATGAAGAAGTTAGGCGTGATATTGTAGCCGTCGGTTTCATCGTCGCGGTAGCGGATGGCATTGGGGTTCTTCTTGTGCTTAAGATAGAACTGGTCGATGTTGTACTGGATAGCGTTGCGGGCGTAGGTAAACTGCTTGTAGAGTGAGACGCCTTCCGGGTGCGAGCCGTCCTGGTAGTATTTGCTGTCGCCGATGTAGTAGATGTTGTACTGCTTACCGATGAGGGACTTGTCCAGGTAGATATGGTCCACCAGTTTGCCGTCCTTCTGGTTCTTGAGGTCGGCGAGCTTGCCGGCATCTCCTATGAGGTGATCCACCATCTTCTCGAAGACCTTTTCAAAGTCGGTGACGACAAGGGCTTCCTTGATGGGCGACTTGTCGTCACGGCTGGTGTTGAAGGTGAAGAATGCGTCCAGCAGGTACCAGAGGTTCTTGAGGTCGTCGCGGAAGTATTTTCCCTTCATATCGCGCATCTTGCGCTTACCGACGCCGGTGTCCAGGTAGCGCTGGATCTCGGACGGGGACTTGAGGTCGTAAGGTATATCGCCCAGAACGATGGGGAAATGGAACTTGTCGCGGAGGTATTTGAGCACCGAGTAGTAGAGGACGATGAGTTCCTCGTCGATGTTCACGGCCTTGTCTTTGATGCGCAGGTCGAGATAGTAGGGCTTACCATCCTTGATGAACGGGTGCTGCTGGATGGTCTTGTGCCAGTCCACTGCAGCGCGGCCGGAGTAGTTTATCTTATTGATCTGCGTGAAGAGGTTGCGGTGGTCGGACAAGTAGTCGATCAAGCGGACTGCCGTGCTCAGGAAGTCACGGTCGCGCGAGTTGTTGTCCGGGGTGATGTAGTTCAAATCCTCCAGGCTATCTTCGTCGTTCTCCTTGATGCAGTCCTCGCGGTAGCGCGTCATGGCACGGAAGAGCCATAGGCTCAGCTCGGGGAGGAAGGTTTCATGTCCCTGGGCAGTAAGGATGCTGTCGGGGTCTTCTGTGTCGATGATGCCTTCAGGAGCAATGCCGGGCATACCCAGCAGCGTCAGCTTGCCTTCCGGGTCTGACTGGTCAATCTGCAGGAAGGACTTCGGCAGCAGGAACAACGGACCGCTATAGTCCTTTCCGGTCACAAAGAGATAACCGATGTGCTCGACATACCGTCCCTTGTCCCCGTATTTCACGGGAACAATCAGGTTGCAGGTCTCCTTGTCAGTGAGACAAGGAACTATCGCGTCCTGGGGGTACTGGTATCCTTCGAAATAGATGCGCATCGGGAAAAGACTATATTTACTTTATAGGACTGAGTTCCAAATACTTCTGGAGAAATCCCTCCAGCAGGTCGGAAGGGTCAGTGTAGTCTTTGTCTTCCTCGTTGTACCGTCCTTTTCCGAACAGCTCAGCAAAAGTGAAGACATCCTTTTTGTCGTCTCCGGCTTCGCTCCTCATAAAATATAAGGGTGAAATACGGCTGGCGGAGTACAAGTCCTTGCAGACATCATTCCAAATGTAGAACATGACTTTGTTCTTGAAATCTTCTTCGGACACGTGGTCTTTGATGAAGAATTCGCCCATCTGCTTATCCTCACTGTCAGTTGCTTTCCTAATAAGCTGGTTCACCTTGCCCAAGAAGTTAACCCACATATAGACCTTGCCTTTCACTTTGAAGGTGAATTTCTTTGCCACGTCGTGGTCAAGCTTGATGGGAACATATTCCATCGCCCAGCGACGCTTGAATGCAGAGTCCATAGGGAAAAGACTCTGGTCGGAAGTATTCATCGTAGCATAGATGTTTAGGTTCTCAGGGAGAACCAACTTATTGCTCTCGAGGCCTTCCTTCTTCAGGTATTTGCGGAGTTCAGCATCCGGGATAATTGAGAATTCAGAGCGGCCATCCTTGCGGTCAAGGAGCTGGAACAAATCTCCGAAGATCTGGGCACAGTTGCCACGGTTTATCTCTTCGATGATGAGATAAACTTGCTTTTCCTCCTTGATTAGGCTTGCATCTGCGAGAGACTTCCAAGCACGCACATAGGCATTGGTGAACACCTGGGGGACAAACTCATAAGCAAGTTCCTCTTTGCCGGTTTCTTTGCCAGTGGCATCCACCTCCGGAATCATTACCGGTTTGTATGACCCTACGAACGTTGAGTAGTCATAATCCGGATGGAATGTTGTTCTAAAGATGTTGCTGGTAATCTTTGACTTATCAGGGAATGCGTCAACATCACCTATCTTGTCTCCCTTGTCATCGAAATAAACGATATACTCGCCATTTTCGCCTTCGACACCATCCTTGATTATGCGCGATTTCCCGGTTCCGGGGCAGCCGTAAAGGATCTTCTGGATAGTTTTACCAGCTCCGGGCGCTGCAGCGGTACCACTTGTCGAAGAGGGCAAATAAACTCTGGACAGCCTTGACAAAATGCTGAGAAACACTTTTTCACTGATAGAGAAGAAGGTCTTCTCATATACGTTGGGCTGCAGTTCGGGCAAGGAACTGAAATCGTAGGCGACACCTTCTGAAGACTCAAGTTTTTTCTTGAGCACCAGTTCGTTCCCGTCAGATGATACGACTTCAAAGAGATAACGAACCTCATTTGTCGGTTCCGATACGTTGCCAAGTATTAAATCCCCAGGCTGCGCGATGATTTCACTCGACGCATCCAGACTGAATGTAAAACCACTGGCGGAGTTACAAAGAGTAAGTGATTCAATCAGTGAATCAATCTTCAGTACGTGATAAGCTGCCATATATCTTAGTCTTGTTTTATTCTGTATTCCTTGGTCTGTCCGAACTCGCGGATGGTGTTAGTATCCATATCGAGAATGACATAGCTGTCGCGGTTTATGTCGGTAAGCTTTTGGCCGGATGCCAATGTGGCCTCGTAGAAATCGAACTCGTCCGGCGAGTCATTTCTTTTCTTTCCTCGCTTCTTGAAAGTTAGCGTCAATTCAATGGCAAGCCCGTTGTATGTAAGGTTAATGGCCCGCCCCAGTAGACTGGCACCGACATCGTTGCGTTCGATTACGTAGTTGCCCTTGATCCTCTGTAGAAGGACAATATTATTGAAGTTTCGATGTCTAATGTAGTACTTTGTATTGCCGTCAATCGTCAGTTTTTCAAGACAGATCGTGTCGCCGGCATGTATGCCTTTATCCCGGCAGAAGACGCCAAGCATATAGATGCGCTGTTCGTTCGTCCCGGTTATCTCAAACCTGAGGTTGTAACTCCTCTGCGTTGTCGGATCTATGGCATCGAAGAACATTCTTCTACCTGAAGTCAGGCCAAAGAAATCTGATGCGTCCAGACCGCGAGGCATCAAGATGTAACTGTCATTGGTGTTGCTCTCGCCGGTCTCAGTCGCATTCAGAGACTTTATGTACATTCGTGAATCAATCATATGTATTTCTTCAATATGGTTGCAATCTGTTTTGCCATAAGCACCGGAACCGCATTTCCTATCTGCATATACGTCTTCAGATACGCTCCGATGAACAGATAGTCATCCGGGAATGACTGCACCCTGGCAGCTTCCCTCGGCGTGATAGTCCGGACCTGGGTGGGGTGTATGTGTGATAGGCAGTCCATCCTCAAATGGGCAGTAATCGTTCTGCAGGGCTTATCAGCGATCAATCTATAATACTTGTCCTTGAAGATGTCCTTGCGGCGCTCATAAGGCATAATGCCGACAATGCTTGCGCTTGTTCCATCTTCGCCTTGCTGCAAGCGACTGAAAATCTCGAAATTGGTCGGGCTTGCATATCGGGCTTTATGGTTGAAGACAAAAGGAATATCCCTATTGCTGTTGATCAGACGAAGGTACGCGTTCTCGTTACCCGAATACTGATTGACATCTATCTTTTTGCCTGTTTTCTCATCGTCAATGTCAGTCAGGTGCTTTATCCTGGGGGACTCAAGCGGCTTGATACCCTCTAAGGCAGCAGACAGATTGAAAACACGATTCTTTTCTGTACTCTTTTCAATTTCCGCGTAGATGTCCTCTGGGCGGATGGAATACTGCTCTGCGACATCATTACGGATAGCCACATATATCAGACGCACACGGGTCTGGGCTACATTGAAGTTCTCAGAGTTGAGCAGCTTGTATGCAGCAAGGTAGTGGTAGGTTTTGCCGTTTTTCTGGGCCCTGATGTTGTGATAGTCTTCAACTACCTGGTTGGCGTATGGGAGCATACCACGTACATTCTCCATCACAACCAGTTTAGGGCAAATCTTCTCGACAGCCTTGACGAAGTATTTGTAAAGCTCATTCCTCGGGTCGTCGATAATACGCTGCTGGTTGGCTGAGCTGAATCCTTGGCAAGGAGGGCCTCCGACAACCATGTCAACCGGTTGTTTGATATATTCTTCCAGATTGTTGATAATGGCCTTAATATCTCCTTGGACCACGGTGTCATCGGGAAGCTCGGGATGGTTGTACCGGTAGGTCTCGCAGCAGACATCCTGAATGTCATTCGCCAGAACTACCTTGAATCCGGCTTGTCTGAAGCCACAGCTAAGGCCTCCGGCTCCGCAGAAGAAATCAACGAAAGTGGGGGCCCTTCTTACTTTTTCCTTTTTCTGGAGGACCTTTCTGCTGGCATCCCTTATGTTGGTCAGTATGGCGTCCAGTGCATCGTTTCTATTGACAAGGTAAAAGCCAACGCAAGAGATCAAAGTGTCAAATCTGTCCTTACCAAGGGTATCTTTCAATAACCCTATCTCCTTTGCTTGTGATATGAAACCAATGTTTATGATTTCCTTGGTAATGTCATCCGATAGATAAGCGTCCGGGATGGCTTTCTGGATCTTCGCGGCGTAACACTGTACGAGCCGATTGTAAATATCGACCCTTTCTACAAAGAACGCTCTATCATCTTTGCCTTGAAGATTTGTTACAGCCTTCATAAATTATTCTCTTTCAATACTGTTTTAAGCCTCTCTGCGATAATGTTCGCGAAAAGAGGAGGGACGGCATTGCCTATTTGTTTGAACTGACTGGACATCGCTCCTGCGAATTCGAAATCATCAGGGAAGGACTGTAGCCTTGCAGCTTCCCTGACACTTATTGAACGTCCTTGAGTATCATCAGGATGGATGAACTGATTTCCATCCTTGCACAAATGGGCAATGATTGTTCTTGCGGGCATATCCCAGAACTGAACCGTATAACTGTTGCTGAAAACTCTTGCATGATCGTGGTTCAGGTCAGGTCGATGCTGCCGCAATTCGGCAAAAGTCCAGCCGTTCCTCGCCATTTCCTGATAGCGGACGGTATCAACTGGATTCTGCCATCTTGTAATATGGGCGTTGATGGAATTCTCGCCCTCATAACCCAGCCATTTCTTTATGTCGGAATCCATAACCGGTGTGTAGGGGAGTTCCATCGTACGGGCTCCGGCAATAACAGCAGGAAGATCTCCGATGGCGTCCCGAACCGTAACGAAGGGGAGGAGTCCTTTCCTCTTTGCTTCGGGCATCTCTGGATCGTAATGAGTTATTTTCAGAGACTTGTATATTTCCTCGACATCAAGGTTCAGGTCGCGCCTGGTGCCAATGATTATGACACGCTTGCGGATCTGGGGAACACCATAATTGGCCGTATTAAATACAATCAGCTTGGGACTGCGAGTGACATTGTAATTCTGGCCAAGAGCGTCGAAGACTTTGTCAACTATTCTCTTGCCGTCAATCGTCGCAGTAAGAAGCCCCGTAACATTCTCGAAAACAAAAATCTTGGGCTGGAAGTGGTTGAGAACCTTGACGTAGTTCTCGAACAAGTAGTTTCGAGGATCAAGCTTCATTCCGTGCTCATCCCTTGCTCGGCCTGAGGTCGAGTAGGCCTGGCACGGCGGGCCACCAATAATCAAATCCACGGTCTTCCCGCCGACTTGCTTGTCTATTACATCGTTGATGTCATCGCGGGTGATGTCGGTTTCGATGGTTGCACTTTCGGCCACCTTTGCAGAATAGCCGTAGTGCTTCATCCTCATTTTCAGGGTCTCGCAGCACAAATGATCTATCTCCACGTGGGCGAGAGCCTTGTAGCCCGCTTTGTAGAAACCCTCTGTTAGACCCCCGCAACCAGCGAAGAGGTCTATGAAAGTATATCCATTATTTATGCTCGTCTTCTTGGACTGTGGCATATTATAAGTATCTGGGTGTAATTAGCCTAATAAACAAACAAATTTACTCATTTTCTCTCAAAATTAAAAATATTGACCTATAACAGCCAGGACAACCGCATCAAATTTTAGCACCCCTAAGCAGTTCCAGAAGATAGTCCTGTGAGAGTGATGCCCTGAACAATCTTTTCCGTATGCTTCTGTTGTCGCTGTGCGCCTTGGCAATCTGGAGCGCCAGCTTCCTGACGGTGGAGAAGTTCTGCGCCGCGAAGCTTTTTCTGGCGCGGCATGCGTCCTCCTTGAAGGTCACGTCAAGATGCCAGTGAAGCTGGTTCTCTATACCCCAGTGCCCTCTTGCGAGCATTGGCGTGCGGATGGTCCTCATCGCTGATGTAGTGCCTCACGGAGGAGGCCGCCCCTTCGGGCGTGGTCACGGTTGAGGTCACCTCCACGACGGTCCTGACGCCGGGCCACCTGGAGAGGACGGCCTCGTCCTCCATGCTATCGGCGGAGGCTATCCGGCAGACCCTATCCTCCATGCGCCCGTGGCCGGTCTCCATCTCCGATGAGGTGTCCGTGACGCTCCCACACCGGAACGCACACCTGACGGCCTCCCGCAGGGACGGCTGGTTGTCCTTGACAGCGAGGAAGTAGTGTGCGTTGCCCTCCAATATGCGCTCCGCGATGGCCGTCTGGGTGCCCGCGGCGTCGATCGACACCACTGCCCCCTCTATGTCAAGCCTGTCGAGCAGGCGGGGTATGGCGGGTATCTCGTTCTCCTTGTCCGTAACGGACTCCTGGCCGACAAGGAGGTGGTTCTCCGTCACGTACGCGCCGAGTATGTAGTCGCCTCGGGTCCCGTTGGCCCTCGGACTCGCACCGCGCAGTTTCTTCCCATCTATCGCCACCCGCTTCTCACCGAGCGATGACAGGAAGGATCTCCCGTGTTCGGACAGGCAGCGGCGCAGCTCCTCCGGGCATACCGCAGGCATCAGACGCTCGAATGTGTCAGGGGACGGGGACGTGTCGTTGTCGGTCAGGAGGTTGAAGTCCCTGGCACGCACATGGGCGAACTCGCTCATGTCGACGTAGTCCTCACCGCCGCAGAGGTAGGTGAGAAGGGAGATCGTGAGGAGGTCGGAGATTGAGTAGATGCAGCGCGCCGTCACGCGGTGATCGGGGAAATCCGCAAAGATTTGATAGGTTGTCGCCATTGATTCAATACTTGTTATTGAAGTATTAAAGTTACTTAAAATCAATGATATATGCAATTCTTCGAGAGGCTTTATACGACTTTTTTTACACACAATGCTCCACTTGTTTCCGCCGGCGGTTATTATAGTAGTGAAGATGTCTTCACAGCATTGTCGTATGCAAAAGGAAGGAGGTTTTTTGATGCGGTTGCCCTGACTCATAACCAAGGAGAGTCAATGAGAAAGAAAAAGTAATATCTTTGCAATTATGCTGCTGCCTGTTTGCAAGCAAACAGAGACTGCTCTTTGAAAGCCCTGCCCTCTTCGAGGGGGTCAATATCGTAAGAATACACGCTTACAAAGTAAACACTTACATCTTTCATTCCGTTCCATCATAGTTTCAGAGCACGAGGAGGGTTCTCAAATTAGCCAAGGATCTTCTTTGCTAGGGCGTTGACGGCGTCCACGTCGATTGGTTTGAGAATGATTTCTTCTGGCTCCAGGTCCAGGAGGAACTGCATGTAGTTGGGGAGTGTGAGCAGCTGTCCTTCTCGGCCGACATTGTAGTCGCCGAATTTGATGATGTGTTTCACATGGTATTTGTCCGCATGCTTCAAGACAGTCTGGACGCTCTTGGCCTGGGCCGTTTTGGCCTTCACCTCAAGTGGCACACATTCGCCTTTCATCCGGACGAGGAAGTCCAGCTCAAGGCCAGAGTCCTTCAGGAAGTAGTACAGGCTTTGCTGCTTCTTGTGAAGAGTGTCTGCCATCAGATTCTCGAAGATGGCGCCTTTGAATCCTCCCAGGTTGCCCTGCAGGATATCCGCCCTGGTCCCAGGGCCCAGCATCTCGATGAGCAAACCGATATCTGCCGTGTAAACCTTGAACACATTGTCTTTGGCATTGCCTTCCATCGGGAGACCGGTGATATCGGTATTGTAGCAACGGCAGATAATGCCGGCGTCTTCCAGCCACTGAAGAGAGCCAAGATAGGTTTCACCTCGTCCGCCGGGCTTAACCTTGCAGTATTGGAATTTCTTGTTCTCCTTGGCCAGCTGCTTGGGGATGGAATTGAAGCACTCGCGGATATGGGGCTTGTCTTTGTCCGGAGCATACTTAACCATATCGTCGCGGTACTCCATCAAGATACCCTTGTATTCCTCACTGACGGCGTTCATATTATTGGTGGTCAGGAATGCGTTGATGGGGGCGGGGAGACCACCGATAGCGACATAGAGGTTCAGATACTGCCTCATGACCACGTGGATTCCTTCCGGAACCGGCGTTTCCTCCGTGTAGAACTTCCGGAGAGCCTCGATGACATCCGGATTCATACCGTTGGCCCAGAGGAACTCCTCGAAGTCCAGCGGGTACATCTCGATGATGTCCTCGCTGCCTACAGGAACAGAGTTGATTCCCAGATCTTTCTTCTGAACCATCTTGCGACGCCGTTTCTTGAGCTCATCGCCGTAGCCCTGGACGCCCAGCAGGGAGCCAGTGGCAATCACGTCAAAGCGGCCGTCCTCTTTGAAGAACTTGAGCGAAGTCCTGGCCTCGGGGCATTCCTGGATTTCATCAAAGATCAGGCAGGTCTCTTCGGGGATGAACTTGACGCCCTTGATCTGCGCCGACAAGTTGAGCAGAATGCTGTCCACATCCTTTGATCCGACGAAGGCATTGATTCGCTCCGGCTGCTTGATGAAGTTCATGTAGACGACATTCTTGTAGTTCTGCTCAGCGAAGTGCCGTGAGATATATGTTTTACCGCACTGGCGGATACCCATAATTACCAGAGGCTTGTGCCCAGGCTTGTTTTTCCACGCAATGAGATCGTCTTCAATTTTCCTTTTCAGCATAGTATGACACTTTATCTGGAAGCAAAAATACACTTTTTTCAACGACTTCTCAAATACCCATCGTAATTTTTCTAACGACTTTTCGGCAGTTCGCCGTAATTTTTCCAACGAGTTTTGCCGGACTTGTACCGGAATAATAGCAGAAAGGCCAGCATAGCTGGCCTTTCCTATTTAGAGTGGGATAAGTTGGTCAAGATTTACAAGTCTTTCCTTTATTTATCTCGTATAGCCTTAAGTTGTTCCATTATAGGTTCAATTATTTCGGGTATCGAAGTGGTAATTGGGATATGAGCACTTATCCGATACTTCTCTGGCACATCGTACCCATCAAATACGGACAATCCTTTGCGTTGGAGAAATTCTTTCACGTTGTTGTATGAATCCAGTTTTGAAACATCTCTGTCCGAAGGCGCCCAAAAGAGTACATTATATGTCCGAGTATCGCACCAGACATCCATCTTGAAATACATTCCGTCGATTATACACTCTTCGAAGACAGTGTCTGTCTCACGATATATCCATACTTTTGTGAAAGGATAACAACGTTCCGAGTATACGTCGAAGATGCGCTGAGCAAGGTACTTCGGCAAGTCATTCATCATCGATACGAAAGAGTTCGCGGTGTCCAGATGATCGTCGGATAAAAGATAATTGTACAGTTTGTCAAAAGAAATCTTGTCCATATTGAAATTGCTAATTTTCTTGATTAGATAGATATACTGCCTTAGAGTTGATGCGACATCTTCATTTTCGCACAGTGAGGCAAGAGGTGTCAGCCAATCCGTTGTCAAACTTAATTCATGAATGTCGGATACTGCCGGAATGACGACAACTTTTTGCAGCCAACGATAATCGTCCTCTTTCCATGTTGATTTGTCCGGAGTCTTGTATTTGAGCATCGGAAGGTATATGGCAGCATCAATTGTATAACCTTGTTCTTCGAGAATATCACAATATCGCGGGATCTGGCGGTCCATATCTCCGGCGTTGTTCATCTTGTTCTCAACAAGAATGGCATGTTTAGAATAGTCATCCCTAATTAAGATATCAATACGCCCCTGTTCCCTTACGACCGTCGCATCTTCATAATACTCCGCACTTATCTGCCAACCTGTCCGCTCGATGACTAAATTCACAAGTAACTCAATTCCTAGAAGACCCATGCCGTGATTTTGAACGGGATCTAGGAAGAATGCAATCAAGTCGCTATGGAAGTTCTCCCTATAATAAAGGCTGGAGATAATCTCAAAAACGGTAAACGCTTTGCTTTTATTGACCTGCTCGATAGTCGAATTGTGTTCAGCTAGGAGACTCTTCAAAGACCTGTCGCATAATAAATCCTCATAGCATGATTGGCGTTCATTTAGAAATGAGCCCCAGTCGTTTACTAGAGATGTAAAGTGCAAATAATCCATTATTTGAAAGCCGTTGTACTTGCTTAAAACACAAAGATACGGTTTTTATCTGCATTCAGTGTTATGAATTGACGCGGATTTGGAAAGTAAAAAAAGACTGATGCTGTGTTAATTTTGATATTCTTGAAAATAGAATCCAGATATAAGGACAAACATACATTGATTATTTGTAATTGTAACTATTTGTTAATCAGATATATAATCACTTCCCGATGCAAAAATGCTCGAAAATATTCCCCAGCACCTCGTCCGTGGTGACTTCGCCGAGGATGGTGCCGAGGTGGTGGAGGGCTTGGCGGAGGTCTTCGGAGAGGAGGTCGGGAGTCTGGCCGGCGGCGAGGGAACGTTTGACGTTTTCGAGGGATTCGGACGCTTTCATCAGGGCTTGGTAGTGCCTTAGGTTGGTGACGATTGTCTGGTCAGAATCCAAAGTTGCGGACTTTTGGGAGTCGGAGAACAGTTTGCGCAATTCATCAAGACCGAAACCAGTCTTGGCGGAAATATATAACTTAACTACTTTTTCATTAGAATTAGAAACAGAATTGTTGATTAGGCTAACATTAATGTTATTACCCAAAACATCCACTTTATTCAGCAGAACGATCAACTTTTGTGACTTTACATCCAGATTTGAGACTATGTCAGAAATCGAATACTCGTTTTCTTCTTCGGAGGCGGTGACATCAAGCAGGGCAAGGACGATCGAGGCCTCGTTCATCTTCTTATACGAGCGGGAAATGCCGATCTTTTCGACCTCATCTGAGGTTTCGCGGAGACCGGCGGTGTCGATAAAACGGAACAATGTGCCATCGATGGTCATTGTCTCCTCGATGGTGTCACGGGTGGTGCCGGCGATGTCGGAGACGATGGCACGGTCGTCACAAAGGAGAGCGTTCAGGAGGGTACTCTTGCCGGCATTGACGGCACCGACTATGGCGACCGGGACTCCATTGCGAAGTGCGTTGCCGTAGCGGAAGGAATCGGTCAGCGAATGAATATGTGCAAGTGTTCCATCAAGCAGGGAGGACAGTTCGGATCTGCTGGCGAACTCAACATCCTCCTCGCTGAAATCCAACTCTAATTCAAGCAGGGAAGTCATTTTCAGAAGCTCCTCCCTGAGGGTTTTCAACTCTTTGGAGAAGCCGCCTTTCAACTGACTGAATGCTACTTTGTGGGCTGCTTCGCTCTGTGCGGAAATCACATCGGCAACGGCTTCGGCCTGAGCAAGATCCATCTTGCCATTTACAAAAGCCCTTTGGGTAAATTCTCCAGGACCGGCGACGCGGGCACCACAATCGACCAAGCGTTGCAGGAGCCTTTCCACAATGTACTTTGAGGAGTGGCTGGATATCTCAACGGAGTCCTCTCCGGTGTAGGAATGCGGGGCACGGAACACGCTTACCAAGACGGTGTCCAGATCTGTTCCATCGGCTTCAAGCGCGACTCCATATTTAAGCCTGTAACCTTCAGTGTCTGAAATATTACCACCCTTGCATCTTATCACTTTATCAGCTATGGAGAAGGAATCTCTTCCACTCATCCTGATGATGGCTATGGCACCGGTTCCGGGGACGGTGGCGGGGGCGCAGATCGTGTCTTCTATGTTGAGCATATCTGTTCTTTTACGTCCCTTCGACGGGCTCAGGGACCAATCTCCCAACTTACTTAACAATGGCCCACAAAGCCCTCCACCGAAGCGACAACAAAAGACAAATTTATCAACATTCCCCAACATATTCAAGGAATAACCGACAAACTCGTGAAAACTCACACCAAACTCGCTATCTTTGCACCGCAAAATCTACTCTATGGCTCAGAATGACCTCACCCAAGGCAGCATTCTCGGCAACATCCGGAAGTTTTCGCTGCCATATATGATGTCATATTTCCTGCAGATCCTCTACGGATTGGCGGATTTGTTCGTCATAGGGCAATACTGCGATGTCGCCGGCACGACGGCGGTGTCCAACGGCGCGCAGATAATGCATATGTTCACCGTCGTCATCATCGGCCTTGCGATGGGCACGACGGTACGGATAGCAAGGGCGATCGGCGCGGGCGACAGGGAAAACGCGGCAAGAACCATCGGCAACACTTTCACGCTGTTCACCATCGTCGCAATCATCACAACAGCCATACTATTAGTAGCTAACAAAGGCATTGTCAACCTAATAGACACTCCGCAAGAAGCTGCCAAAGGCACAATAGACTATCTAAGAATATGCTTCATCGGCATCCCGTTCATCATAGCCTACAACATCATCACGATGCGGCGGCGGTCGGAATAGTGGAAAAATTCATCGGACTGCTATTCATCGTCCCTTCAGCGATGCTGGCGACCGTCTCGGCGATGGCGGCGCAGAACATCGGGGCGAAAAAGCCTGAAAGGGCCAGAAAGACAATGAAATATTCAATAGCGATCGCGGTGGGATTCGGCACCGTGGCCTCAGTGATTCTCCAATTCATCCCTGAATATGCCGTAAGAATATTCACGAGCGACAGCAGTGTCATCACCCTTGGAGGCCAGTACCTAAAAGGTTACGTGTGGGACTGCATATTCGCCGGCATACATTTCTGCTTCAGCGGCTTCTTCACCGCCTGCGGCTATTCCATCATCTCGTTCATACACAACGTCATATCAATCACGTGCGCCCGCATCCCTTTGTCCTATCTGACTTCCATTGAATATCCCGACACGCTCTTCCCGATGGGCCTTGCATCTCCGGCCGGCTCGCTCCTCTCTGTCATCATCTGCGTCACTGTTTACATAGTGATGCGCCGGAAAGGGAAACTATAACGCCCACTTATTCCCGAACTTCACAAAAATTCTTTATCTGAATATATTTGGCCTATCTTTGCAGCCCGATTAGGAAATGTAATAAACTTAAAGATGAAAAGAGACGCCATCGATTTCGGTTCCGACAGCATTCCGGGACTCTTCAGAAAAATATTCATTCCTACATTGATAGGGATGGCCTGTATGGCAGTGATGACGACCATCGACGGGGTGTTTGTCGGCCACGGGGTGGGGAGCGACGCGCTCGCCGCCGTCAATATATTCGCACCTTTCTGGATGATTATGACCGGGTTAGGGATGCTGTTCGGCATCGGCTGCTCGGTCGTTTCTTCCGTCCATCTATCCCAAGGCAACGAGAAGGCGGCACGCATCAATATGACACAGACGTTGATTTTCGGTGTGCTTGTCACTGTGGCCCTGACGATTTTGGTCCAGAGCCACAGCACCAAGAGTGCCTATCTTCTCGGCTCATCGGACAGACTTCTGCCGTACGTCCTTGACTATCAGAAATGGCTTTCCTACGCATTCTGCGCATTGTTCCTCCAGTCTGTCGGACTGTTGATCATCCGTCTGGACGGCTCGCCGAAGTACGCTTCCGCAGCTGCGGCGATTCCATCCATCGTGAATGTCGTGCTGGACTATGTGTTCCTGTTCATCCTTGACAAAGGACTTGAAGGAGTCGCCGTCGCCACCTCGATCGGATGCTGGACCGGAGGCCTTATGGTGCTGTTTTACATACTGTTCCTGTCCAAGACAATGAGGCTCTACCCATTGAAGATGTCGTGGAAAAGCCTTTGCCTGTCGTTGCGCAACCTGTGGTACCAGTTTCGTCTCGGACTGTCTGCTTTCCTTGGCGAGATCAGCATCTCGATGCTTATATTCGTGGGAAACTATGTGTTTATGAAATATTTAGGAGAAGACGGTGTGGCGGCGTTTTCCATCGCCTGCTACATTATGCCGTTCATCTTTATGACCGGAAACGCGATCTCGCAGTCCGCACAGCCGATTATCAGTTTCAACCACGGCGCCGGTAACCGTAACCGTGTGCTGGAAGCTCGCAAATTCTCTCTGCTAACTGCCTTTGCGCTTGGAATTGTGGTCTCTCTGGCCTTGGCGTTCGGTATCAGTTATGTGGCTGCACTGTTCCTCAGCAAAGACGCTCCTGCATATTCAATAGCGGCTCACGGTGTGCCTCTGATGGCCATCGGATTCACATTGTCGATTGTGAACGTCGCTGCCATAGGCTATTACCAAAGTGTGGAACGCGCGCTTCCGGCGACCATTTTCTCGCTTTCGCGCGGGGTAATATTCCTTGTGCCTTGCTTTCTTGTCATCCCACTTTTTGCCGGTGTGAACGGAATTTGGCTCGCTCTGCCGGCGACAGAGGCGTTGACATTCCTTTCGATTGTCTCTTTCAGTCTTTTCAGGAAGCGCCAGACCGCAAGGCGGTGAATTTATATTCATTGAATATTTTGCCGCTTATTCCCATTTTTTGCGTACATTTGCAAAACAAACGGACTTCCTTATGCTTGACGTGACTTTAATACCTTTGAGCGGCAGTGCGTCCCAGGATGCACAGTGGGAATGTTCTTCCATTGACTTTCACCGACCATTTCATCACTGTTTGAGATGGTCGTTTTTTTTGAATGCCTCCTGTTATTCTTCACGACCACCTGAATAAGAAAAGGAGGCACGCAGTGCCGACAGGGCCTCCAAGCGAGGGAGGCGGTGGAGGGTGGCGCTCCCACCGGGAGCTGGCGCGAAGCGACTGAGGGGTGGAATAAGTTGAAAAGTCTGTTTTTAGGAAAAAGTTGGATTTAGTTATAAGTCAAAAATTATTGACAAGGAAATGAAAGAAAGAAAAGGCGCGACATTAAAGTTGGAGAACGGGGCGGAGTTCCGTGGATTCTCCTTCGGCTACGACGGCCCGGCTGACGGGGAAGTCGTCTTCTCGACCGCGATGGTAGGCTATCCGGAAAGTCTTACGGACCCTTCCTATTCAGGGCAGATACTCTGTGTTACCTACCCATTGATAGGTAATTACGGCGTACCACAGGAAGGAGCGGATGAACTGGGAATCTCAAAGAATTTCGAATCGGAACAGATCTGGGTGAGGGGAGTCGTCATAAGCGACTATTCCTTCGACTACAGCCACTGGGATGCGGTCAAGAGCCTCGACGAGTGGCTGAAAGAGCAGAAGATTCCTGGAATATTCGGAATCGACACCCGTGCCGTGACGCAGCTTCTCCGCGAGAAGGGCTCGATGCTTGGAATGATCGTTCCGGACGGCGTCGAAAAGGATTTTCCGATCGATGACCCTAACCTCGCCAACCAGATCGCCATCGTCAGCTGCAAGGATGTGATTGAATATGGCAGCGGCTCCAAGACTGTCGTAATGGTTGACTGCGGAGTCAAGCACAACATCCTCAGATGCTTTATGGAGAGGGGAGTGAAAGTAGTCAGAGTGCCTTGGGACTACGATTTCAACAAGCTCGACTACGACGGCCTCTTCATCTCGAACGGCCCTGGCAACCCGCAGTTCTGCAATGTCACCGTAGCTAACCTGCGCAAGGCGATGGAAGGCGACAAGCCAATTTTCGGAATATGTATGGGCAACCAGCTGCTCGCCAGAGCCGGCGGGGCCAACACCTATAAATTGAAGTACGGGCACCGCAGTCATAACCAGCCTGTACGTATGGTCGGCACGAACCGCTGCTTCATCACCTCGCAGAACCACGGATTCGCAGTTGACGACAAGACCCTCGGAGCCGACTGGGAACCTTGGTTTGTGAATATGAACGACGGCACCAACGAAGGCATCCGCCACAAGACCAAGCCTTTCTGCTCGGTGCAGTTCCATCCGGAGGCCTCCAGCGGCCCGACCGACACCAATTTCCTGTTCGACGAGTTCATCAGCAAGCTGTAATCCAGAGAAAGTCATGAAAAACACCAACATAAAGAAAGTCCTGATCCTCGGATCGGGCGCGCTCAAGATCGGTCAGGCCGGAGAGTTCGACTATTCCGGCTCACAGGCTTTGAAGGCCCTGCGCGAGGAGGGCATCGAGACAGTCCTGATCAATCCTAACATCGCCACAGTGCAGACCTCCGAGGGAGTGGCCGACAAGATCTACTTCCTGCCTGTCACTCCGTTCTTCGTGGAGAAGGTCATCGCCAAGGAGCAGCCTCAGGGCATCCTCCTCTCGTTCGGTGGTCAGACCGCCCTTAACTGCGGCGTGGAGCTGTACGAGAACGGCATCCTTGACAAGTACAAAGTTCAGGTGCTTGGGACTCCTGTCCAGGCGATCATGGACACGGAGGACCGTGACCTCTTCATCAAGAAACTGGACGAGATAGGAGTGAAGACCATCAAGTCGCACCCGGCGTCCAACATCGAGGAGGCCCGCAAAGCCGCCCATGAACTCGGATTCCCGCTCATCGTGCGCGCGGCTTACGCCCTCGGCGGACTCGGTTCCGGTTTCTGCGACAACGAGGAGCAGCTTGACGAACTCTGCGAAAAGGCATTCTCATTCTCGCCGCAAGTGCTTGTGGAAAAGTCGCTTAAAGGCTGGAAGGAGATTGAATATGAAGTTGTCCGCGACCGCTATGACAACTGTGTCACTGTCTGCAACATGGAGAACTTCGACCCGCTCGGAATCCACACCGGAGAGAGCATCGTCGTGGCTCCGTCCCAGACCCTGTCCAACAACGACTACTATTTCCTGCGCGAACTTTCCATCAAGATCGTCCGCCACATCGGAATAGTTGGCGAGTGCAACGTGCAGTACGCCTACGACCCTGACGCTATGGACTACCGCGTGATCGAGGTGAACGCACGTCTGAGCCGCTCCTCTGCGCTTGCCTCCAAGGCCACCGGCTATCCGCTCGCCTTCGTGGCCGCCAAACTCGGTCTCGGCTACGGCCTGTTCGACCTCAAGAACTCCGTGACCAAGACCACTCCGGCCTTCTTCGAGCCGGCGCTTGACTACATTGTCTGCAAGATTCCTCGCTGGGATCTCAGCAAGTTCCACGGTGTCTCCCGCAAGATCGGTTCTTCGATGAAGTCCGTAGGCGAGGTGATGGCCATCGGGCGCAGTTTCGAGGAGGCCATCCAGAAAGGACTCCGAATGATCGGTCAGGGAGCGCACGGATTCGTGGGCAACAAGGAATTCCAGGTCGCCGACTTGGAGAAGGCTCTCCGGGAGCCGACCGACAAACGCGTCTTCGTGATCTCCAAGGCTATGCGCGCCGGCTACACTGTAGATCAGATCCACGACCTCACCAAGATCGACAAATGGTTCCTGAACAAGTTGGAGAACATCGTCAAGACCTACGAGGATATGAACTCCTACGACACTCTTGAGGACATGCCGGTGGAACTCATGCGCCTTGCCAAGCAGGAAGGCTTCTCCGATTTCCAGATCCAGAGAGCGGTTTGGAAGGACAGCGGAGTTGTCACCGCCAATATGGACAAGGTTCGTGAATATAGAAAGTCTCTCGGCATCGTCCCTGTCGTGAAGCAGATAGACACCCTCGCCGCCGAATTCCCGGCACAGACGAACTACCTCTACCTGACCTACAACGGTACGAAGAGTGACATTGAATATGAGCGTGACGGCAAGTCGGTGATTGTCCTCGGTTCGGGAGCCTACAGGATCGGTTCGTCCGTGGAATTCGACTGGTGTTCCGTAACCTGCCTCCAGACCATCCAGAAGCAGGGCTACAGGGGAGTGCTGATCAACTACAACCCGGAGACGGTCTCCACCGACTACGACATGTGCGACAGGCTCTATTTCGACGAGCTCACCTTCGAGAGGGTGATGGACATCATCGACCTTGAGACCCCGCACGGAGTCGTTGTCTCCGTGGGCGGCCAGATCCCTAACAATCTCGCCCTCAAGCTTCACAAGCACAACGTTCCGATACTCGGCACCTCAGCCGAGGACATCGACAAGGCCGAGGACCGCCACAAGTTCTCCAGCATTGTGGACAACCTCGGGGTTGACCAGCCGGAATGGAGTGAGCTTACGACCGTTGACGAGGTGGACAATTTCATCAGGAAGGTTGGCTTCCCTGTGCTGGTGAGACCGTCGTACGTGCTTTCCGGAGCCGCTATGAATGTCTGCCACGACGAGGAGAAGCTCCGTCACTTCCTCAGCCTGGCGGCGGAAGTATCTCAGGAGCATCCTGTCGTGATCAGCAAATTCTACACCCGCAGCAAGGAGATAGAGTTCGACGCGGTGGCCGACAATGGAGAGATCCTTGCCTACGCCATCTCTGAGCACATTGAATATGCCGGTGTCCATTCCGGGGACGCCACGATCCAGTTCCCTCCGCAGAAGCTTTACGTGGAGACCGTCCGCAGGATCAAGAAGATCGCCCGCGCGATTGCCGGCGCGCTCCGCATCTCCGGACCGTTCAACATCCAGTTCCTCGCCAGAGAGAACGCCATCAAGGTCATCGAGTGTAACCTTCGCGCTTCCAGAAGCTTCCCGTTCGTGTCCAAGGTTCTGAAGATCGATTTCATCGAGCTTGCCACCAAGGTCATGCTGGGACTTCATCCAGCCGCCCCACAAAAGAGTGCCTTCGATCTTGACTATGTAGGTGTCAAGTCCTCACAGTTCTCCTTCGCGAGACTTGAAGAGGCTGATCCGATGCTTGGTGTGGATATGTCTTCGACCGGTGAGGTCGGCTGTCTGGGCGATGACCTTAATGAGGCTTTGCTGAAATCAGTGCTTTCAGTCGGCCAAAGGATTCCGGAGAAGAGGGTTCTGCTCTCGACCGGTGATCCGCTCCAGAAGGCTGATATGCTGAGGGCATGCCGACTTCTCGTCGAGAAGGGTTATGAGCTTTACGCCACAGGTGGCACGTATAAGTATCTTGTAGAGAACAGTGTTCCGGCGACGAAGGTGCTCTGGCCAAGCGAGTGTGACAATCCTAATTTCAAGGGACGATTCAAACCAGCTTTGGAAATGATTCAGAACAAAGAGGTTGATATGGTGATCAATATCCCGAAAAACTTCTCGGCTTTGGAACTTTCCAACGGCTACCAGATCAGAAGGGCAGCCATAGACTTCAACGTCACCCTCTTCACGAATGCCCGCCTCGCCACCGCCTTCATCCGCGCTTTCTGCTCCACCAGCATAAACGACATCCAAATCAAGTCCTGGGATCAGTATTGATCTCTGGATTTGATTCCATAGCCGAATATTTGGTGCTGCAGACTTCCGCGCTACGCGCTCCATCCCGTCCCGCCTACGGCGGTCCACCCGTTCATATGGCCACGGGCGGCCATAGTCTGCCACACCAAATATTCGGCTATAAAAACATCTCGGATTGTTATACCATAATCAACTGCCTTTCAGTTGATTCAAAATTAGAAAATAAATAAAGGCGACTGAAGATATTCAATCGCCATTATTCATATATTCTTGAATCAATTAGAACGTGTCGTAGTACTTGGCGTCACGAGGGGTGACTTTGTTCATATTCTCAAGGAGAAGATCATTGGTCTTGTACTCGTCCATCAGCTGAAGCATAAAGTTCATCGCCTCGGTAGGATTCATATCCGCAAGAAGCTTGCGCAGGATCCAGATTCTGTTGGCCGCCTCACGGCTGTATAGCAGATCATCACGACGCGTGCTGGAAAGAACCACATTGACGGCAGGGAAGATACGCCTGTTGGCCAAGGTCCTGTCAAGCTGAAGCTCCATATTGCCGGTACCCTTGAACTCCTCGAAGATCACATCATCCATCTTGGAACCTGTCTCAGTCAAGGCCGTCGCAAGGATTGTCAGCGAACCGCCACCCTCGATGTTACGCGCCGCACCGAAGAAACGCTTAGGCTTCTGCAGGGCATTGGCGTCCACACCTCCGGTCAAAACCTTACCGGAAGCCGGCTGCACTGTGTTGTACGCACGGGCCAGACGGGTGATGGAATCAAGCAGGATCACAACATCGTGACCACACTCCACAAGTCTGCGTGCCTTCTCCAGAACCATATTCGCGACCTTCACGTGCCTCTCGGCCGGCTCATCGAAAGTCGAGGCCACCACCTCGGCCTTTACGCTGCGGCTCATATCGGTAACCTCCTCAGGACGCTCGTCGATAAGAAGCACGATCTCGTAAACCTCCGGATGATTGTCCGCGATCGCGTTGGCGATTGACTTAAGCAGCATTGTCTTACCGGTCTTCGGCTGCGACACGATCAAGCCACGCTGGCCTTTTCCGATAGGAGTGAACATATCCACGATACGGCACGAAGGATCGCTCTGATGGCCGTGACCAAGAAGATTGAACTTTTCCTCCGGGAACAGCGGGGTGAGGAAATCAAACGGCACCCTGTCACGGATGTAGTCAGGAGTACGTCCGTTGATGTACTTGATCCTCACGAGAGGGAAGTACTTGTCACCCTCCTTAGGAGGACGGATCTCACCGGTGACGGTGTCACCGGATTTGAGGGCATTATTCTTTATCTGACTCTGGCTGACATAGATGTCGTCAGGGGAGTTGAGATAATTGTAGTCCGAAGAACGGAGAAAACCATAACCGTCCGGCATGATCTCCAGAACACCCGTCGCCTCCACAGTACCGTCAAACTCGATTTCCGGAGCTTTCGTCCTTTGATTTGGATTCTGGAAATTCTGTTGGGGCTTCTGCTGCTGGTTCGGGTTCTGTCCGTTGTTCTGCCCCTGGAACTTGTTCTTCTGCTTTCTGCGGGTAACATCAGCATGAGCCGCCGGATCATCCTTCAGATCATCAAAAAGCGCATGAATGAACTCCTTGCCATTTACCGGTTTGTCGGCTGAAGTCTGAGCATCGGGCTGTTGAGTGACTTCGGTGGCGGCAGCCTCCACGGATTCCGGCTTATTCTCCTCCACCGACGCAGCGGTCTCAACCTGAGTCTGAACCATAGCGGATTTAGGCTTACGTCCTCTTTTTTTAGGAGCCGGCTTAACCTCCGTTCCTTGAGCGGCGATAGGTTCCGCCTTTTGTTCTGAATTTTCCGCCTTGTCAGTCTTGACCTCCGGCTTCTGCTGTGATTTAGCCTTTTTCTCATCTTTCCTGGTGTCAGCCGACTTGGTATCCTGAACGCCGGATTGTTCCGGAAGCGGATTCTTGCGAGGCCTTCCACGTTTGGCTTTTGGTTTCTCTATCGGTTGAAGAGACGCGGCGGCAGCCTGCGCGTCAAGTATAGCATAGGACAGATTCTCATCAGTGAATTTCTTGATGTTCTTAATCTGATGCTCCTGAGCGACTTTTTCAAGCTGCTCCCTGCTCATCTGTGTGAGTTCAAATAAATTATAAGGCATAAATTTAAAATGAATCCGATGTAAGAACCGGATATGATTTCAGAAAAGTTATAGTGGATATAATAGCCCAAAGGCTTACGCTGAAAATGTCAGCATGCAAATATAAGATATTTATGATAAACATCCAACTATTTATCCCAATAACTCGTACTTTTCTTGAATCTCAGCAAGTCAGCCAAAGCCGCCGCGTTCGCAGAGATGAGGAATGAATATGACTGGTACATTCCAGAAGGCACCCAAGAGACGGAAATATTGAAGCAATGCAGATCGTACCTGAAAGAGAACTGCGTCGTGGTCATCTTCATCGCTGTGAAATCCCATCCTGACTGCGCCTGCACAGACATCTTAGGGGTCAGTTGAATATTTCCTTGAACACCGAGTGTCTGGGTGTAGTTATCCTTCTTGCTGAGCTGGTTGTTGGCGTAGTTGTACGACCGGCTCATCGAGAAGCTATAGTTGAAGTTAAGGCTCCACGGAACGTTAGGATTCGTATAATACAACCATCCGCCAGGAATATATTCACCGGTCAAAGGATGATAGTATATTCTTCTGTAGTAGTCGGCCGGATTGCCGGAGCCACCACCGTCCCCGCCTGAAGATTTCGAACCGTCGTTGCCTTTGACAGTGCCTTTGCCGGACAATGAATATGACACAGAGGTGCTGACGTTGGTGAGCCTGAGAGGCACGCCTGTCTCCAGAAGGTTATATTTGTTGACCCGCTGTCCTCTCTCGTTGATGGCATACGGGTCGAAGTTCATGTTGCCGTTGATTCCAAGTTTGCCGAAAATAGAGGTGGACATGGACAGTCCCACATTGTTCATCTTGAGGGAATCTGCCAGGAAGTTATAGCCTGTGGAGAAGTTGAACTGATCAAGGATCTTCACTTTCTTCGATCCTGTGCCTGTCGTGTCTTTCATGTCACGCACCTTGGCTTCAAGGTTGTTGCCGAGCGAGATGCTCATGGTGGCGGATTTGCCCTTGCCTGGAGCCGAGTTGATCTGTCCCTGGTAAATGTTGTAGTCGTAGGATTTCTGCACGCCGAGAGTATCCACATAATTGAACGTGCGCCATCCGTTGAAGGCTTTGCCTTTCTCAGGACTGAAGCTCATGCTGACGCTCGGAGAGACGACATGACGAAGTGCCTGTATCTTATGATACTTGCCGAAATTGTACATTCCGTAGATCCGCGTGCTCATCGAAAGTGAACCGGAATAATTGTGTGTGGCGCCGAAGGTGCCGAACTGTTTGCCCATCTCGGTCTTCACGCTGTTTGTCTCTGGATCGAAATACGCCTCGCTCTTGCGGAAAAACCAGTTCATGCCGTAACTCACATTAGGGGCCACATTCAGGTATTTGAAAAGAGTGAAATCCGGCAGTTTTATCGAAAAATTATGAGCCACGCCATTCTGGAACTTGTCAATAAAGCCAGGCTCTCCGAACTCCGAGGCCTTGAAATTGATCTTGTTCTGGATGGATGTGTTGTAACCCAGGGCGAATTTCTCGTAGAAACGCTCTTTCCCGACCCTGTTCTTGATCTTGAAAGGATAGAATGTGGAGACAGAGAAAGTGATGTTAGGCAGTGTGAATGTGTATGAGCTGTCCCTTGAGTTCTGGCTGTGCAGGGCGTTGACCGACAGGTTGAACTTTCCGTTCCAGTTCTTTGAGTATGAGATGGAAGACGAGATCTGGTTCTGGAGAGCCTCCGACACCGAATGCGAGTTGTATCGGCTGTTGGAAGGGCTGGAGAAATTGACCGACGCCGAGAATGATGTTCCAGGGTGAGCCTTGGAATCCTGTGAGTGGGACCACCTTACTCCGAAGTTCTTGCTCTGGAAGAAGTCCGTGCTCCCTTTCTCGCCTGTCTGGTCGACTGAATAGTTGACGGCCAGGTTGCCGGTGAACTTGTACTTCACCATGTACCTTGAGTTAAGATTGGCCGCCCAAGAGCCAAGGGTGTAATAGTCACCTGTCAACGACATGTCAAAATAGTCTCCCAGAACGAAGTACATGCCGGCGTCCCTCAGGTAGAAACCACGCGCGTTCTCCTCTCCGAAAGACGGCATTAGAAGTCCGGTGGCTCTGTCAGGACGCTTGGGGATGAATCCGAACGGGATTCCTATCGGGAGATCCACATCCTCCACAACGAGATGCGCCGGACCGAACACCGTCTTCTGGGATGGTTTGGTGACAACTTTCGCCGAAGACAGCTTAAGGTAATAGTGCGGATGCTCAAGATCGCAGACCGTGTACTTGCCTTTGGTTATGTTGATGGACTTGTCCGGCATCATCTTGATGTTCTTCCCGTGAAGGATGCCGTCATCCTCCTTCGTTATCATGTTCGTGATCCTGGCCTTGCGGGTGTTGAAATTGTACCGGACCTCTTCCATGTTGAATGTCTGGCTGCCCTGGGTCATCTCCGGCTGCCCCTTCCACTCTTGGGCAAGGCTGTCGTAGGTGCCTCTGGCATAGACGGTGCCGGTGGACATGTCATATTCCATGTAGTCAGCCTTCAGTTTGATGTTCTCGTAGGAGACCTCGACGTCTCCCCAGTAATACATCTTGCGTTGACCGTTGGAAAAATCCTGCCTTATGGAATCTTTCGCTCCTGAGAATGCCGGTCTGGTAAGCGAGCTTTTGTCAAGAAGAAACAACGAGTCTGCCCTTGATGTTGAGTCAGCCACCCTTAGGGAATCTCTTCTGCGGGCGATTGAGTCTTCTGCGGGCGGCAAGGAATCCTTCGCCTGTGGCAAGGTCCCGGCGGCTGGACTGATGGAGTCCGGCGTAAACTGAGCCACAGAGGCCTTTCTCAGACTCCTGTTCCTCCTCACATCCTGCCCGAACATTGTCAGTCCAGTCAGAGCGGCAAGAGCCGCCACGAGGATAATATTATATGTATGCTTCTTGAATTGCAATTATTTTATAAATTTGCAAAAGACAAATATACTACATATTTTGGATTTACATCGCAATTTTCTTGCCGTACTTACGGCACTGTCGCTTTCAACGGCCGGATTTTTCGCTTATGCACAAAAGAATCCGTCGGCTTCGATACGTTTGTCAACCGTGGTCATAGACCCCGGTCACGGTGGCAAGGACTCCGGCTGCATAAGCCCGAGCGGAAAGACAATGGAGAAGACCTTGGTGCTGGACATATCCAAACGACTGGCCGATATGATCAAGGCAGGCTACCCGGATGTGAAGGTCATAATGACCAGAAGCGACGACACGTTTGTCACACTTCAAGGTAGGGCGGACATAGCGAACGCGAACAACGCGAACCTGTTCATCTCCGTCCACGTGAATTCCGTGCCAGGGAAGAAGAACGGCCCAAACGGCTATTCTGTGCATATCCTCGGCCAATACAACAGCAAGAACAAGGACATGTACGCCGGGAATATGGACGTGGTGCGCAGGGAGAACTCAGTCATAAAGCTTGAGGACGACTACACCACCCGCTATGAAGGCTTCGACCCGAACGATCCGGAGTCCTATATATTTATGAATCTGATGCAGAACGCCTACCTGGAGCAAAGCTTCAAGTTCGCCCAGGCAGTGGACAAGGAAATGAAGGGAGGAACGTTCCAGCATAGCCGAGGAATATCCCAGGATGCGTTCTACGTCCTGTGGCGTACGGCGATGCCATCTGTGCTCATAGAATGCGGATTCCTGTCCAACTCCGCCGACCGCGAGGCCCTGATCACCGAAAAGGGACGAGCCCGGATCGCTTCAGACATCTACGATGCGTTCAAAATCTACAAGAAGGAATATGACGGCTCGGACGCTGTCAATGGCTCCGTAAAGGCAAAAAGCACAGGCTCTGAATCAAGCGTGGCTGAAGATGGGGTAACGGAAGTGTCTGTTAAAGAGGCTGCTTCAATTGTTTATGGAACTCAGGTTCTGGTATCTTCCAAATCAATGCCCGGCAACGATCCTTTCTTCAAAGGATATGACGTTATCAAGATGCCGGCCGGAAGACTTTTCAAGTATATCATAGGCTACTCTTCAGACTTGGACACAGCCAAGGAGATGAACCGCTCACTGAGCCGCGATTTCAAGGACTCATTTCTTGTAAAGGTTGAGAACCATACCGCGGAACGTCTGAGATAGCCCTTCTGAAATCCCGTTCTTCCACTTAATCAAAGCGTTGGAGGGACGGGATTTTTATTTTAGATTAATTCTAATTTATAACTCGCTTGATAATAGCCGATTTAAGAAAATTTTTAGTCGTAAAATATTGATTACGTTAATATTACATAATTTAATTAGTGTTAAAATAGGTTCGCATAAGGAAAATAAAAATCAAAAACAATACAAAAAAAGATTTTTTATGAATTAATTTTCCCCCAATTTTGCACAAGCAAAAACGAAGAGGGAACAATTCTCTTATAATTCAAATTAATTCATTTAAAGAAATGGCTGAACTGGAAAGACATATCTCTGTCTGGAATGAGTGTCTTAGGATTTTTGAGCAGAACGTTGAACCGAAACAGTTTGACGTCTGGTTCAAGACTATAGTTCCCGTTTCTCTCGAAGGCTCTACATTGACGGTCGAGGTTCCGACCGATTTCTTCAGAAGTTATCTTGAGGACGCTTTCCTACCAATAATAAAGATGACACTCCGAAGAGTGATCGGGCAGGACGCAAGGCTGCTCTACAAGATCCATCCTGTACAGAAGGAACGCGCGATGGTATTCACCGCGTCGCACGGCAACGTACCGGAGAACAAGCCGGTGACGATCAACACGTTCCAGCCATCGGGCAATCCGAGTCCGTTCGTCTTTCCGGGGATCCAGAAACTCAAGATCAACCCGAGGCTGAACCCGGTCTATTGCTTTGACAACCTTATAAAAGGGGAGTGCAACAAGATGGGCTACAATGCGGGAATAAGCATCTCAGACAAGCCTGGCAAGACTCCGTTCAACCCGTTGTTCATCTTCGGTGGCCCGGGACTTGGCAAGACCCATCTCGCGCAGGCGATCGGTATCGCCATCCACGAAGCCTACCCGGATCTTGTTGTCCTCTATGTCACCGGCAACGAGTTCAGGACCCAGTACGTCAATGCGGTCAGTGTACAGAACAAGCTGACTGACTTCATGGCCTTCTACATGAGGATCGATGTCCTCATAATGGATGACATCCAGGAACTGAACGGCCCGGCCTCGCAGAACGCGTTCTTCAACATATTCAATCATCTTCATCAGTCCGGCAAGCAGCTGGTGTTCACCTCCGACCGCTCTCCGGCAGACTTGAAGAACTTCGAGGAGAGGCTGCTTTCGCGCTTCAAGTGGGGCTTGTCCATCGAATTGGCCAAGCCTGACCACGACACAAGGCTGGCCATGCTGAAGGCAAGATGCGTCCGCGAGGGTGTATCCGTCAGCGATGAGGTGCTGGAGCTTCTTGCGAACAGGATACGCTCGAACTTCAGGGAATTGGAAGGAGCGCTTATCTCTCTGATTGCCAACGCCACCCTTTGCCACGAGGAAGTCACGAAGGAATTGGCCGAACAGGTCACCGGCAACATCGTAAGCGAGGATCAGAATGAAATCTCCATCGACAAGGTTCAGGAAGTTGTCTGCGAATATTTCAACATCACCCGCGAGACCCTGCTCTCCAAATCAAGGAAGAGGCAGATCGTCCAGGCCAGGCAGATAGCCATGTTCATGAGCCGCAACCACATAAACGGCTGCTCCCTGTCAACGATTGGTATGGAACTTGGAGGGAAAGACCACGCTACAGTGCTGCACGCCTGCACGACTGTGTCGGACCTTATGACAACAGACAAGACGTTCAAGCAATACGTGACCGACATAGAAAAGATGCTTGTGCCTGTGGCAAGATAATAAAGGTGCCAAATGAATTCAGAAAAAGTACTCTCAATCTTCAAGGAAATCACACGGATTCCAAGGGAGTCCGGACACGAAGAGCCGATGACTGCCTTTCTTCAGCGTTTCGCCGGGGAGAGGCATCTTGAATGTAAAACCGACAAGACAAACAATGTCTGCATAGTCAAGGAAGCCAGCAAAGGCAAGGAGAATGTGCCTACGCTCGTTCTTCAGGGACATCAGGATATGGTCTGCGAGAAAAGAAGCGGCGTTCAGCACGACTTCCTCAAGGATCCTATTGAATATGTCATCGAGGATGGCTGGATGGTCGCCAAGGACACCACGCTCGGAGCCGATGACGGAATCGGTGTCGCCGCGATGCTCGCGCTTCTGGACAGTGACCTTCCGATGGGGAAGATCGAGTGCGTGTTCACCATCTCTGAGGAGACCGGAATGGACGGGGCCTTCGGAATGGAACCGGGCTTCTTCACCGGCAGGACTCTCATCAATCTTGACTCTGAGGATGAGGGGCAGATGTTCATCGGTTGCGCCGGCGGCCTTGACACGACAGCTGTGTTCAATTACAAACAAGAAGATTTCAAAGAAGGCTATAAGCCGGTAAGACTGGAGATCGGCGGAGCGCTCGGCGGACACAGCGGAGATGACATCAACAAGGGCCGCGCGAACACGGTGCAGCAGATGGCGCGTTTCCTATATTCAGAAATGGCTTATGGACTTCAGCTTGTTATGCTGAAAGGCGGCAACAAGCCGAACGCGATAGCGAGGGAGTGCGAGGCAATCATCACCGTTCCGGATGCGGACGCCACAATCGCGAGACTCACCTCGTTCGGCAAGGATCTGAGGAATGAATATTTCAGGACGGATCCAGATTTGAGCTTCAGCGGCGAGACGTACAGATGCACCGAGAAGCCGATCCAGAGCGATGTCGCAAGGAGGCTGATCGCATCTCTCTTCGCCTGCCCGCACGGAGTCGAGACTATGAGCCAGGACATTCCGGGACTCGTGGAGACTTCGACAAACCTGGCGGCCGTAAGGATGAACAAGCAGGGAAGGATCGAGGTCATCACAAGCCAGCGCAGCTCGACCGGTTCGGCAAGAAAGATGATGGCCGCCAAGGTGGAGGCCAACTTCCTGCTCGCCGGAGCCGAAGTGACCCATCTTTCTGAATATCCAGGGTGGAAGCCGAACCTCGATTCCCACATTCTGCGCGTGTGTGTGGATTCGTACAAGAAACTGTTCGGATGCGAGCCGGAGGTCAAGGCCATTCACGCCGGACTTGAGTGTGGACTTTTCGGGGAGAAGTTCGGGGATCTGGATATGATTTCCTTCGGTCCGACCCTCAGGGGTGTGCACGCTCCGGGCGAGAAGCTTGAGCTTGCGTCCCTTGACAAGTTCACCGAGCATCTTGTCGATGTCGTCACGAATTTTGAATAAATGGTAAAGATAGCCCCTTCAATACTATCCGGCAATTTCCTCAATCTGGAGCCGGACATCAGGATGGTCAACGGGAACGCCGACCTGATCCACATCGATGTGATGGACGGCAGTCTCGTACCGAACATCTCGTTCGGGTTTCCGGTGATGGAGGCTATCGCCAAGGCCGTGACCGTCCCGATGGACGTCCACCTGATGATCATCAATCCGGACAAGTACATCGAAAGATTCGCCAAATGCGGAGCGAACCTGATAAGCTTCCATCTGGAGGCCGCTGACCAGGCCGGCAAGGATCCAAAGGAGATCATAGGGATGATCAAAGCCTGTGGAGCGAAAGCCGGACTTGCGATCAACCCGGATGTGCCCGTCGAAAGGCTTTTCCCATACATCGAGGATGTGGACTTCTTCCTGATAATGTCGGTATTCGCCGGATTTGGGGGACAGAAATTCATCCCGGAATCCATCGACAGGATCAAAACTCTGAAGGCAGAGATGGACAGAAGGGGAGTCGTGAAGGACATCGAGGTTGACGGCGGGGTGTCATCCGCCAACGCAAGGATTCTGGCCGAAGCCGGAGCGACAATGCTTGTGGCCGGAAGTTCGGTATTCAAGGCGGAGGATCCTGCCAAGGCTATTGCTGAGCTTCGTTAGATAACATAGCTTATTTCCTTAAAGGCGAACTCTAAACGTTCGCCTTTTTCTGTTTCGAGACAGAGCAGGCCACGGTCGGTGACACCAACGATTCTCGCACGTATTGACGCGCCTGTCGAGCAGACTACATATTCATTGAAAGTGCCGACGCGGTAGAGTCTGCTGACATATTCCTCAGCGTTGTCGTAGTGTCCAAGCCTCCTTTTCAGGAAGCGGCAAAGTTTGGGAAGCTGGTCTTTGAGATCATATTCCCTGCCGGTCAGCATCGCCATCGAGACGGGGTTCAAAAGTTGTGGCGGAAACTCCTTTTGGTTGACATTCAGGCCGATTCCGATGACGCTTGCCGTCAGGGAGTCTCCGCAAAGGGTGTTCTCAATGAGTATTCCGCATATTTTCCTGTTCCTGACATAGATGTCGTTCGGCCATTTGACCGTGGCCACAATCCCTTCATATTCAAGGTAATCAAGCACGCCCAAGGTGACGCTCCGGCTTATCGGGAACTGCCTTGAGGCCTTCAATGGCGGATAGGCTCCGTCCCCAAACTTCATCACCAGAGAGAATGTGAGGTTTTCTCCGGGCCGTGCGGACCATGAATTACCCCGCTGGCCACGCCCTGAGGTCTGATGTAGAGCCGCCATGACTGACAGATTGTCAATCCTTGAAATATGTCTTAGGGCTTCATTATTAGTCGAATCGACCTCATCGAGCCATTGTATGTCAACTTCCTCTTTCATTGGTTCAGAATTTGTCGTATATTTGTATATTTGATTGTAATTGCAAAAATATAAAACATTCTCAATATGATTACACACGATTTGCGGGTTATGGCCGACGCTATGCTCGACAAGAAAGCACAAAACGTAATTGACATAGATCTCAGGCCGCTGGGAACCGCAATCACTGACCATTTTATGATCTGCAACGCTGACTCCACCACCAACGTCAACGCCATAGCCGACAATGTCATCGACAAGATGCGGGAGGAAGGCAGAAAGCCTCTCCGTACCCAGGGTCTGGAGAATAATTTCTGGATAATCCTGGACTATGGGGATATCGTCGCTCATATATTCCTTACGGAATACCGCCAGTTCTACAGGCTGGAGGAGCTCTGGGCCGACGCTCCGCACAAGGAATATAAGGAGAGACGCGTTCCTAAAACAAAAAAGACAGAGACAGATGCCGAATAACGCAAATTCGCCGAAAGGCAATGATCCAAGAAGGAAGGTTATCCGCGTGAGATTCAATTTCTCGTGGCTTTACCTTATTCTTATCCTTGGCATAGGTTGGCTGCTGCTCAACAACAGCGGGGCCAATCCTCAGAAGATAGAATGGGCCGAGGTCCAGGAGATGTTCCTCAAGGGCGACATCAAGGAGATTGATTTCGTGAGGAACGACTTCAAGGGCAACATTACCGTGCGCCCGGACAGGCTCAACAAATATGCTGACAAGTTTGGCGGCAAGGTTCCGGCCAGCTCGCCTCATTTCATATTCCTGGTCTCCGACAAGTTCGACGCCGAGAAGGAGTTCGGTGAGCTGAACGCCAAGCTTACTCCGGACGAGAGTCAGGTCAAGATTGTGATGGAGAACGACAGCAGGATGTGGTCAAACGTCCTTGAATGGATAATTTTCCCGATCCTGCTCATCGTTATGTGGATCTGGATGTTCCGTGGCTTCAGCAGGAATATGGGCGGAGGCAGCGGCGGTCCCGGCGGAGTGTTCAATGTCGGTAAATCCACCGGCAAGCTCGCCGACAAGGAGAAGGTCAACGTCACATTCAAGGATGTCGCGGGTCTGTACGGAGCCAAGGAAGAGGTGATGGAGATCGTGGACTTCCTCAAGAATCCTAAGAAATATACAGCCCTCGGAGGAAAAATCCCTAAGGGAGCCCTTCTGGTAGGCCCTCCGGGTACCGGAAAGACATTGCTGGCCAAGGCAGTGGCAGGGGAAGCCAACGTTCCGTTCTTCTCGATTTCCGGTTCGGATTTCGTAGAGATGTTCGTCGGTGTCGGTGCTTCCAGGGTCCGTGACCTGTTCCGTCAGGCGAAGGAAAAAGCTCCTTGCATCGTGTTTATCGACGAGATCGACGCTGTCGGAAGGGCCAGAGGGAAGAATGTCGGATTCTCTTCAAATGACGAGCGAGAGAACACTCTCAACCAGCTTCTTACCGAGATGGACGGATTCGACACAAATTCAGGTGTGATAATCCTTGCGGCCACAAACAGGGCTGACATCCTCGACAAGGCGCTTCTGCGCGCCGGACGTTTCGACCGCCAGATTCACGTGGATCTTCCGGAACTGAAGGAAAGGGAAGAGATATTCAAGGTTCACACACGCAACCTCAAGGTCGCTCAGGACTTCGACCTCGGATTTATGGCCCAGCACACGCCGGGCTTCTCCGGAGCGGACATCGCCAATGTCTGCAACGAGGCGGCGCTCACAGCGGCAAGAAGAAACAAGAAGGAGATTGATCGTCAGGATTTCCTTGACGCTGTTGACAGGATTGTAGGAGGACTTGAGCGCAAGGGCTCGATCATGACTCCGGCGGAGAAGAGGACGACGGCATACCATGAGGCCGGACATGCTACTGTGGGATGGCTGCTGCCATATTCAGATCCAGTGTTCAAGGTCAGTCTCATCCCGAGAGGGGATGCGCTCGGCTTGACTTGGTACCTTCCGGACGAGAGAAAAATCCTGTCCAAGTCCTATCTCATGGACAAGATGTGCGCGTTGATCGGCGGACGTGTGGCCGAGGAAATCATCAATGGGGAGCCGGCCACGGGCGCGTTGAACGATCTTGAGAGACTTACCCGCATGGCCTACAACATGGTGCAGTACTATGGTATGAGCGAGAAGGTCGGAGAGGTGTCGTTCTATGATTCGACCGGATCAAAGGGCTACGACCTCACAAAGCCTTACAGCGAGAAGACCGCCGAGCTTATGGACCAGGAGGTTAAGGATCTTGTCAAAGAGATCCACGACAGAACCTACAAGATTCTGACCGAACACAAGGAAGGCTTCGTCAAGATGGCTCAGATTCTCCTTGAGAAAGAGGTGATCTTCGCCGAGGACATCGAGAAGATTTTCGGTCCGAAGGTGAAACCAGCTGAGTATGCGGAACCTGCCAAGGCTCAGGCAACCGAGAGTGACACACAGATAACCGAGGCTGGAAATGAATAACGTTGTCGTCAGATCCATTTCAGGCGTGGTCTTCATCCTTGCGATGTTGGCCTGCCTGATGTTCAATAAGTTCCTGTTCGCCGGACTGATAATATTCATAATGTCCGTGATGCTGCTGGAATTCTACCACATCACGATGGGGAACAGCTACACCTTCTCTAAGGTGCTGGCGATCATCGCCGCGATCTTCCTTTTCGGACTGCTGTTCGCCACGGCTTCCTATCATATTCCGATAAGATTCGTGGCCTTCGCGATGGTTCCGATCTTCATCGTGATGATCAACTCACTGTACGTCAAGGACAAGGATGAATACGGCAAATTCTCGAACATCTACACTGGGCTTTTGTACATCGCGGTTCCGATAGCGCTATCAAACCTCATCGCCTTTGACAAGGCCGGGAACTTCAGCGGCAACCTGCTCCTTTGCTTTTTCATCATAATATGGTGCTCGGATGTCGGGGCGTTCGCCTTCGGAATATCTCTCGGCAAGATATTCCCGCAAAAACTCTTTCCGTCTGTGTCGCCAAAGAAGACTTGGATCGGATTCATTGGCGGACTTGTCAGTTCGGTTCTGGCGGCGTTCGCTCTTTATGAGTTCGGAATATTGAAGTTTCCTCTCATCCACTGCCTCATCCTGTCATTTATAATGTCCGTGACCGGAGTCTATGGCGACCTGTTTGAGTCTCAATGGAAAAGAGTGTACGGAGTCAAGGACTCTGGAAAAATCATCCCTGGACACGGAGGCTTTTTGGACAGGTTCGACAGCACGTTGATGGCGATGCCGTTCGGGGCGATCTATCTGGCGATCTTTGATCTGCTATAATTAATAATAACTTGATAATCAATTAATGAATATACAAGCGATATGAAGAAGATAATAGTTGATAAGGACTCGCACGGAACGATAGGCATCAACTGGGCTGTGATAGCGGTCCTGATAGCGTGCACGTGGATATTCATACACAATCTGTTCATTTCAATCCCGATCACGGTCATCCTGCTCGCCTTTGCTTTCTTCGTTTTCTGGTTCCACAGGGTTCCGGAAAGGGTGATACCGGAGGGAGACAGCAAGATGATAACTTCCGTCGCCGACGGCAAGGTTGTGATCGTGGACCGGGTCTATGAGAAGGAATATTTCAAGGACGACCGCATCCAGGTGTCGGTATATATGGACTTCTTCGATGTCCACACTAACTTCTGGCCGATGGACGGGGTGATTTCCTACTATAAATATCATCCGGGAAAGTATCTGCTTGCTTTCCTGCCAAAGGCCTCGGAAAAGAATGAGCATTCGTCCACGGCGATCTGCAATGAGCACGGTGAGATTCTGTTCAGGCAGATAGCCGGCACATTCGCCAGAAGGATTGTCTGCTACTCGAAAGAGAATTACGAGGTTGAGAGGGGGCAGCAGTGCGGGATCATCAAGTTCGGCTCACGAATCGACATATTCCTTCCGCTTGACGCTGATGTCAAGGTGAAGGAAGGTGATTTCACCAGAGCCTGCGAAACGGTTATCGCTGAGCTTAAATAATTTACTACTGATCTTTCTCGATCAGTTCAACAAGACGATCCACGGCTTCCGTGTCCTGAATATGCTTCAGCACGGGAGTCTTTCCTTTATAGATGGTGACCTTGTGGTTGCCTTCGCCGACATATCCCCAATCGGCGTCGGCCATCTCGCCGGGACCGTTCACTATGCAGCCCATCACGGCGATGACGGTGTTCTTAAGATGAGAGGTTCTCGCTTTAACTTCCTCAAACGCTTTCTGAAGGTCGTACATAGTTCGCCCGCATCCAGGGCAGGCGACATATTCCGGCTTATAGAAACGTCTTCGCGAGGCCTGCATCAACTCATCGACAAGATAGGATCCGATTCCGGATTCCTGAATCGAAATCTTGTCGCCGGAATCGTCCACGTACGTGCCAGTGAGTTCGAGCTCGTCCAAAGTCTTGTCCAACAGCCTCTTGCCGAAATCGCATGCGACATCCAACAAAAGTGTTTCCCGAGATGGGGCGTCGTAAACAGCGACAGCCTCGCGTCCCTGAAGGCTTATGGAAGTCATAGAGGAGACAATCTTGTGCCCATAACGCGCGGCAAGATAACGTGCGGCTGGAAGTTCATCCTCCGGATCCTCGGTCAGAGAGACGCGCACCGTATCACCGATTCCTTCAGACAACAGGGTAGATATCCCGACACAAGACTTGATCCTGCCGCTGTCCCCGTTGCCAGCCTCGGTCACACCGACGTGAAGAGGGTAAATCACCCCTTTTTCCTTCATCGCGGCCATAAGTTTTCGGTACGCTTCGACCATAACAATAGTGTTACTCGATTTTAGCGACACCACAACATTATAGAAATCTGCATCTTCACACATCTTCAACCATTCCAAGGCAGCTTTGGCCATCGCTTCCGGAGTGTTGCCGTATAGATTTGTGATGTAGTCACCCAAAGAGCCGTGATTAACACCGATACGTATTGCCGTTCCATTTTCCCGGCAGACTTCGATGAGTCTGGCGAACTGTTTACGGGCTTCATTGTGGTCCCTGTGGAAATTTCCGGGATTGATTCTGACCTTCTCCACAAACGGAGCGACCATAATCGCTGTCTGTGAGGAAAAATGGATGTCCGCCACTATCGGTACAATGATTCCAAGTTCCTTCAACCGGGATTTAATGGACTTCACACACTCCACATCTGCGGGTCCCGGCACGGTTATGCGGATCATTTCCGAGCCAGCCTCATAAAGTCTGACACACTGTGCAACCGTCGCGTCCACATCTGAAGTGTGGGTGTTGCACATCGTCTGGACAACAATCGGGTTGCCCGCTCCGATCAGGACATTACCTACCTTTGCCGTCAATGTTCTCATTCTGCGTTGGATAATAAACCTGTTGATAAGCCTCACGTCTCAGCTGAGCCTTGCCGCGGCCTGTTCTTCTTGTCAGTTGGAAATACATTCCCGCTGTCACCATGATATCAAACGGGTATGCGAAACGATAGTAATCCTTGCTGTAGTAATCAGGATCATAGATGGTTCCCCAGGAATATCTTACATTGGCGTTTATGTGGAACTCGACAGGATCGAAGACAAGTCCGAAACCAATTCCGCCGCAGATTCCGTAATCAAGCCTTCGGTCGGTGTCTTTGAATGAATTGACCAAAGATTCACTTACATAATCACCTGTACGTTTGATATTCAGTCTATAGCCGCCATAGATTCCAGCCTCCGCCATAACTTTGTAGTGAAGGCCGTCAAGATGGAGATGAGCCATGAACGGAATCTCCGCCACATCCATGATAGCCTGAGTCGCATTCTCGATGCTTGGAGTGACCTTTGTGTCTTTGTCTTCCTTGAACTTATAGCCTTCATGGCTGTACCGCAAGCCTACCTTGAAACCAAAATAAGGCATATACCCGAACATCTTGCCATAGCGGGTGTAGAATATTCCGAAAGTGTTCGGAGAGAACAATGTCGTCTGAGAATACGCCGGATTGAAAGACATACGGCTGAACGACACTCCATACTCCACTCCGATCAGGGAATAGTCGTTCACCTCAAAGACCCGGTTGAGCTTGACTGTGTCCAGATACGCGTCTGAATACGCCTCCGCCGGTGCCTTCAGACTGTCCAAAAGCACAGGTTCCGGCTTGACCTTACGCACACGGCCCCGGGACTTCACCTTGGACTGGACATTGACCGTATCCACCGGATTCTGCCCGATGGCCACTGAACAGACCAAGATGGCGAACGCTGTAAGAATATATTTGATTGTCCTCATGTTAAGTGTCATTATTTGAAGAATGTCGCCAGATCCAGTTCCTGTTCTATCTCGCTTCTTTCCGGAATATCGAACAGATCGCTGTCCTTCGTCATCAGGAACTTCACCTTTTCAGGCTGCCTATGGGCAAGAAGGTTTCCGGAATCCACTATACCGTTGCGGTTGAGATCCTCAGTGATCCTGAGGGAATACTTTCCTTTCTTTAGGTACGGAAACTCCAAGACAGAGTCTGACTCAATAACATAACTGCGAATAATGCCGGATTTCCTCTCATCAAGAAGGTCTATGATGTATTTGTTGCCGTTCACACCTGTAAGCGTCAGCTTGAAGTGGCTCAGATTGTCATCGTTCGGGAGCGAGACTTTGACCTCAGTGCTGTCGTTCCAATACCCGTTGATGTCCTTGAAGGCTCTTTCCGGAACCTTGAAAGTATATTCATAGCCCGTCTGGATCTTGATTTGAGGGGTGATGTTGTATTTTCTCAGGTTCAGCGAATCGCGTTCTATCTTGAATTTCTCGACCTGTTCTTTCTGTCTTGGATTTATCGATTTGAAAACCAGCGAGTCGAAAGCTCCCAGGATCGGTGGATAATCGAATTCCAGCGTGATTCCGTTTTGCTCGAAGGTCTCCGGCGTGGCTTTCAGACTCAGGCCGCAGATCGTGTCCTTGTGCTCGATTTTCTTGCGGGCGGCCCTGGATTTGGGTTTGTTCTCATCCACAAGGCTGACCTTCTCAGTCACAGGAGCCAGAACACCAAGAGTGTCCGTCTTCCAATATTTCACCCAAAGATGAAGGGAGTCTGGCATCGGTCTCTGATTGTTAAGCCAGAGAAGGAGGCTGTCTTTCTCGATGTTGAACTCAGTGATGACATCCTTGGCCGGAAATCCTTGGAACCAAAGGGAATCAATCCTGGTGTCCGGAGCCATGAATGTTACATAGCCGGCCCTGTCGCCTGTTCTCTTTTTGTTCATCAGCATTTGCTTGGAAGGCCTTTCCCTGAACACATTAAGCCTGAGTTCCGCCTTTCGGGACTGACATGCGACGGTGTCCTTCATGTCAAACTTTTTCAATTCCGCCACACTGTCGTTCACCACATTCACAGGCCTGAACAAAGTGTCCAGAAACGCTATCTTGTCCTCATCGGGGTCGTAGATGTTGTTACCGTTGCCGTCCACGATGGCATAGACGCGGAACACAGTGTCCTGAATATTCTGGAGAGCGAAATAGCCCCAGTCATCGGTTTTCACCGCCGCGACAGGACGTTCAAGAAAGACCGCTGAATCCCTCTGATCCTTATAAAGCATGACGGTGGCCCCTTTGATCGGCATCAATGTGTTACAGTCTTGAACAAGGCCGGTAATGTACATTGAATCTATAGAGTCTCCTGTCGAGAACACCGTGGTGAATCCAGGGAACATATTCCCTTCATTATTGTCGGCGATCGCTCCTGTCAAGTCAAGGGTGTATGTCGTGTTCGGAAGCAGGTCTTCCTCGAAATAGACAATCACCGTCTTGCCTCTCATCTTGTATTTCGGACTTTTTTGCTGAGGAGGGGAGAGATAGATGCCTTTCGGATCCTTGACAGTGACATATTCATCGAATGTGAACGCAACCTTGGTTCCATGTACAGGAACGGAAACCGCCCCCGGCTGAGGTACAACCCTTCTGACCACAGGCGGGATAGTGTCCTTGAGTCCACCTGTGGGAGCCTGTGTCGTGTTGGCGCATGACGGCTGGAAAACGGAAAGCACCAGAAGCGTCATCGCCGGAACCAAAGGGAAAAATCTTGTAAGAAATTTTTTCATCGCGGATCGTGTATATTCAAAAATCAGGCTCAGATCTCGGTTCTGACCACACTTTTTATACCATCTATGGAATTCAACCTGCGGATCATCCTCTCCATGGCGGCCTTGTCGTGGACATAAAGATCTATGTAGCCGGAAAATATTCCTTCATCGGTACTCAGATAGACCTTGCGCATATTCACTCCCATGACCAGAGAGATGTAGCGGGAGATCTCGTTCAGCAGACCGACCCGGTCAACTCCCTTGATGGAGAGGCGCACCGGAAAAGATTGGCTGTCATCATCCTCCCACTGAGGCACGACAACCCAGTCTCCATGCTTGGAGGCGATGCTGTCAGCCACCGGGCACGATTTCTTGTGCACTGTCACCGTTCCGTCAGGAGACTTGATGCCGATGACCGGGTCTCCTGGGATAGGCCGGCAACAGGATGCGATGACATAATCACTCTTCTCCTTTCTCGTGGCCTCCTTCCTCTTCCCGAACCAAGGGAAAGACCAGGAATGGCTTTTGTCCGCCTTGCCTGAAGCCAAAACCTCCGAAAGGTCGCCTAACTTCAGAATGCCAACCCCTATCCTGAAGAACATCTCCTCGGAATTCCCTCCAGGTATCGCGAAATGCTCCAAAAGAATCTCTATGGAGTCATTGTTCATTCTATAGCCAAGTGACTCAAGCTGCTCCGAGAGCATTTTCCTGCCCAGTTCGGCAAGTTCTTTCTTATGTCCCTTGAAATAGTCTATGACAACGTTCCTCGCATGTCTGGTCTGAAGGAACTGAAGCCATTCGCGTTTTGGACGTTCAACCTCCGCGGTGATGATCTCCACCTGATCTCCGCTCCTGAGCACATGGGAAAGGGGCACAAGCTTCATGTTCACCTTCGCGGCTATAGCCTTGTTACCGATCTCAGTGTGGATGCTATAGGCGAAGTCAAGCGCTGTGGCGCCTTTCAGGATGGATTTCTGGTCTCCCTTAGGGGTGAACACAGTGATTTCGCTGCTGGTCAGGTCATTATGTATTATGTCAAGCAGTTCCAGCGCGTTCACGTCCGGATTGACAAGGATCTCCTTCACCTTGGCCAGCCACTTGTCCATCTCGCTGTCGTTCTCGCTGATGTAGCCCTCCTGCTTGTAGGTCCAATGGGCGGCGATGCCCTTCTCGGCGATGTCATCCATCCGCTTCGAGCGGATCTGGACCTCAATCCATATTCCCCTGTCGCTCATCAGGGTGCAGTGAAGCGCCTCATAGCCATTGCTTTTCGGATGCTTCACCCAATCGCGTACACGATCCGGCTTGTAGCGGTATATTCCTGTTATTATAGAGAATATGTGGTAGCACTGGTCGCGCTCGCTTTCCTTGGTGTCTGCCGGCGGTGTGAAGACAATCCTCAGAGCATAAAGGTCATAGACTTGATCAAAGGTGATGTTCTTGGTCTGCATCTTGTGCCAGACCGAATATGGAGTCTTGACCCGCTTGCGGATCTCGAAATTGAATCCGGCTTTTTTCAAGGCCTCGTCTATAGGAGTTATGAAATCGTCTATCTGCTTGCCTCTGCCGCTAAGATTGCTGTTGATCAACCCGCTGATCTCCTTGTAAGCGTCAGGTTCCTTGTACTTCAGCCAGATGTTCTCCATCTCGGACTTTATCTCGTAAAGGCCGAGGCGATGGGCGAGGGGAATGAATATGAACATCGTCTCGCTGAGAATCTTATCCCGCTTGTATTCAGGCATATACTCAATCGTGCGGCAATTGTGGAGGCGGTCGGCGAGCTTTATCAGCACGACCCGCACGTCATCGTTCAACGTCAGCAGGATCCGCTTGAAGTTCTCCGCCTGAAGGCTCTTGGCGTTGGCATCATTGAGTTTCTTGCTGCGGTCCTCGTTGTCGAGCACGTTCTTGATCTTGGTCAGGCCGTCCACAAGACTTGCGATCTTGTCACCGAAGAGCTTGCGTATGTCATCCACCGTATAGTCAGTGTCTTCCACGACATCGTGGAGCAAGGCGGCCGCGATGGACTTGTACCCAAGCCCGATGTCGCTCACGACAATTTTTGCTACCTCGATAGGATGGATTATGTATGGCCCGCCAGAGCGACGGCGGACATTCTTATGGGCTTCATTCGCGAAATCGAACGCTTTCTGGACCACGTCCAGCTCCTGCTGGTTCGCGCAGCGTTTCTCCGCCGCGGCCTTAAGCTGTGCGTAACTCTGACGAATCAGTTCGTAGTCTTGTTCTGTGAATTGTGAGAAACTCATATTTCAAGCAAATCTTTGTCACAATCCAAACCTGTGGAAGTGCCGTCGCATTCCTCCAAAGTCTGGAAAGTGTATGAAAACTGTGCTCCGTACATTATTATAAGCCATCCGAACCTCATCCAAACCATAAAGAGGGGAATGGCGGCGATTGTTCCGTAAACCGCGTTGAGGCGCATCACAAACACCTGTGTCTCAAGGTAAAGATATTGCAGCGCCGTGAACGCCACGCCAGCTATGACTGCGGCCTTGAAGGCATTGGAATATTTCACGTCCACGGCAGGAATATACTTGTACATAGCGGAGAATATCAAAGTGGCCACGACACCCGTGATGACCCAGCCAAGGAAAGACTTTATCGAAGCAGTGACCCCGATCCAGTTTGGAATCAGATCCAGAACGTGCGAGTACACGATCGTTCCTGAATATAGGATCAACACCACGAACGGGGTCAGGAACAGCAGGACGAGATCAAATCCGAAACTCTTTATGAACGGCCTTTTCCTGACTCTCCACACATTGTTGAAGACGGTCTCCACGCGCATCATCATCCAGATGACGAGCCAGACGAAAGTCAAGGCGCTGACAAGTCCGAAAATGTCGTTGGTGGCCGAAGAAAGGATTTTGTCGGCGGAATTGAGCACGGTGTCGATGATTCCTTGATTGACATTGGCCGAATAGAGAACCTCCTTCAGTTTGTCCGCGAGACCGAAACCGTTGGTGACAGCGAACGCGACAGCGATGAAAGGCACGAAAGCCATAGTGCAGAAATAGCTCAGAGCCACGGTCTGGAATCCTATGGCGTGGTCCGCGAAATCCTTGAACGTCTTTGTGACGATCCTGCCCAGGTTGACAAACCGTGCCTTGGCCTTGGACAACTCCGTCACCTCGATGTCCCAGATGTCCTCACGGAAGAACTTCACCGTCCTCCGCGACCAACGCACAATGTTATTTATCAAAACCTTAAGCATTAATATTCAATTAAAACATTCCTGAGAACAGGTCCGGTTCAACATTCTGCTCCTTTGCGGCGGTGCCGCCGGCGGCCTGAGGGAGCATATTCCTGAACTCTTCCTCGCTGATGATTCTGACGCCAAGGTCTCCGGCCTTTTTCATCTTCTCCGGCCCCGGTTTGATTCCTGCTAAAAGGTATGAGGTCTTTCCGCTTACGGAAGAGCTGTTCTTGCCTCCGTTGGCCTCGATCAGCCGCTTCATCTCGTCCCTTGAGACGCTGAAGTTTCCTGAAATCACAATCGTCTTTCCGGCCAAGGCGTCTGACGCGGCGGTCTTCGCCTCCATTGAGAACCGGATTCCGGCCGCCTTTAGCCTTTCGATGTCAGCAAGATGCCTGGAATCTCGGAAATATTCGAAAACACTGTCAGCGATCACCTCGCCGACATCCTGGACCTCAAGCAACTGTTCCTTTGTGGCGGTTGCGATCGCGTCTATATTCCCGAAATGACGTGCGATCTCCTTTGCCGTGGTCTCTCCGACATAACGGATGCCAAGAGCGAACAACACGTGGTCAAACGTCACTTTCTTTGATGCCTCAAGACTGCTAAGAAAACGTGCGGCCGAGCGTTCCTTCCATCCGTCCAGCAAGAGCAACTGCCCTTTGGTCAATGAATAGAAGTCCGCAGGGGTCCTGACAAGCCCGAGGTTGTACATCTGCTCGATCGTCGCGTCTCCAGCAAGCACATTCATCGCCTTGCGGCTGAGGAAGTGAACCAGCTTGCCCTTTATCTGGGTAGGGCAGCCGTCAATGTTCGGACAGAACCACTTGGCCTCGTCATCTTCCTTGACCAACGCCGTCCCGCAGTCCGGACACACCTCCGGGAAAACCGGCCTGACAGCGTCCGACGGCCTGAGCGAGAGATCTACATCGATGATCTTAGGAATGATCTCACCGCCTTTGATGATCGTCACTGTGTCGCCGACTCTGATGTCCATCTGCGAGATAAAGTCCTGATTGTTAAGGGTTGCCCTCTTAACAACCGTACCGGCCAGCTGGACAGGAGCCAGATTGGCGACCGGAGTCACGGCTCCAGTACGACCGACCTGATAGGTGATTGAGAGCAGTTTCGTGTGCGCCTCCTCCGCCTGGAACTTGAAAGCGACCGCCCAGCGCGGCGACTTGGCGGTGTAGCCAAGCGCACTTTGGTAAGCCAACTCATTGATTTTAATCACGATTCCATCCGTGGCGTACGGCAGGAACTTCCTTTCGGTGTCCCAATAATGGATATATTCCTCAATCTCGTCTATTCCGTGGACGATCTTCCTCTTGTCGGAAACCGGCAGTCCCCACGATGCCGCCGCATTCAGCGCGTCATTATGCGTCGCGAACGAAACGCTCTGGCTTGGAATATGATAGAGCGTGCACATCAGCCCTCTCCTCGCGACCTCGGACGGGTCAAGCAGTTTCAACGAACCAGAGGCCGCGTTCCTCGGATTGGCGAAAGGCGGATCCTCATTGTCCTCGCGCTCCTTGTTCAGTCGGTCAAATGAATCGTACGGCATCAGCACCTCGCCCCTGATCTCAAACTCCTCCGGCCAGCCGACTCCTTTCAATTTTTCGGGAATATTACTGATTTTAAGAGCGTTGGCCGTCACGTCATCCCCGACCACACCGTCACCTCTGGTCAAAGCCCTGAACAGTTTCCCGTTCCGGTAGGTCAGGCAGATAGCCGTGCCATCGAACTTCAGCTCGCAGGAATATGTGAACTTCACCTCTCCGAGATCCTTTTCGGCCCGGCGCACGAAATCCTCTATCTCACCGATGTTGTACGTGTTGCCGAGGGAGAGCATCGGGTACTTGTGCGTGTACTGGGCGAATTCCTTGCGGACGGCAGGCTCGGCGTTCGTCCCCATACTTTGGTCAAGGTCGCTGCCGACCTTCTGGGTAGGGGAGTCAGGAGTGAGGAGGTCAGGATATTCCTTCTCCAGATCCTCCAGCTCGCGCATCAGGTGGTCATATTCAAAATCGCTCATCGTCGGAGCGTTGTCTACATAGTACCGCCTGCTGTTCTCCCTGAGGATGTTCCGGAGTTCCTCGACACGTATTTTGGCCTGCTCGTGATCCATATCAGCAAAGTTCTTTGTAAAGAATACAAATTTAACGAAAATTGTCGGCTTTCCGTTCAAAAGAATCAAGAAGTTGGCCGAAATTTCACCTTGAACTACTTTTTTGAAAAGTTAAAACTGTTTCTTAAATTTGTGCCCGGTTTTACGAACATACAAATTTCTAAATCATTCGTATATGAAAGATTCAATCATCATTCTGTGCGGCGGCGGCCCGGCACCGGGAATGAACACCGTCGTGTTCTCAGTCGCCAAGACTTTCCTTTCAAACGGTTACAGGGTCATCGGACTTCACGAAGGCTACACCGGACTCTTCCGTAAGGAGGCCCGCACCGAAGACATCGATTTCTTCAAGGCTGACGCTTACTTCAACAGAGGTGGTTCCTACCTCCAGATGAGCCGTTTCAAGCCGACCAACGAGGATTTCGAGCAGAATTTCAACCTTGCCCTCTTCCAGGACAACAACGTGAAGCTTCTCGTGACCGTGGGCGGTGACGACACAGCCTCCACAGCCAACAGGATTGCCAAGTTCCTTGAGGCCAAGAACTATCCGATCCACAACATCCACGTCCCTAAGACGATTGATGACGACCTTCCATTGCCTCACAACGCACCGACCTTCGGATTCAACTCCGCGAAGGACGAGGGTGCGCACATCGCCCGCACCGTTTACGAGGATGCCCGCACATCAGGCAACTGGCTTCTCATCTCAGCGATGGGACGCAGCGCAGGTCACCTTGCCCTCGGAATCGGCGAGGCCACACACTGCCCTATGACCATCATCCCAGAGATGTTCAACAACACCACGATCACCGTTGACAAGATCATCAAGCTCACCCTCTCAGCGATTATCAAGAGAAAGATTCTCGGCATCCCTTACGGAACTGTCGTTGTGGCTGAGGGTGTGTTCCACGATCTTGAGCCAGAGGACATCAAGGCCACCGGCGTTCATATGACCTATGACGAGCACGGCCACCCTGAGCTTGGCAAGATCTCCAAGGCTGTCCTCTTCAACGACATCCTTGAGAAGGAGTTCAAGAAGATCGGAATGAAGGTTAAGACCCGTCCTGTCGAGATCGGTTACGACGTTCGTTGCCAGGATCCTGTGGCCTACGACCTTTCATACTGCACCGAACTCGCTCTCGGAGTCTATGAGCTCTTCTCAAAGGGTGAGACCGGATGTATGGTCTATGTCGATGAGAACGGCAACGCACAGCCTCTTTACCTGAAGGATCTCCAGAACGAGGAAGGCAAGATTCCTCCTCGCCGCGTGGACATCGAAGGTGGAATCGCCCGCAACTACTACGGACACATCTGCCACTACATCACTCCGGCTGACTACGAGGCCGCCAAGGCTTACGTCGCAAACCCTGAGGAGTATGACTTCAAGAAGATCCTTAACTGGTAAGCGATGAATATGTGAGGTTCAGTTAGTTGATCCTCACCATCGCACAGTCGTCGGATGACACTTCGACCTCGATCTGGGTTTCCGGGTCGAGGTTTTTTATGTCAAGATAATCGATTGCTTCCTTTGGTATGCGGATGGATATAACTTCCGGTCGCTGAGCCTGTCGAAGCGACCCTCCATCCGCGAAAGAACAGACAAACAACCAAGTCTCGGAGACATCCCCACGAAGGAACGCGAAATGCCGATCCGGATCAAATCCCGGCGAGTCATAGTTGCAGTAGCAAAGGTCAAACGTCTTTCCGGATGCCACCGCCGGAACCGAAGCCGCCATATTCAAAAACCTCCTCCACTTCTCAAGCAGCTCAGCCTCTTCCGGCGTAAGTCCCTCATTTGTATGAATATATTCAATCAGCCTTCCGATTGACGAAATCCTCCACCAGTCGAATATGGTCGTCCTGCCATCCCGTCCGCTGAACCCTTCGGCATCCATTCCGCGCTCGCCGATCTCCTCCCCGAAATAAACCATATACGGAGCCGTGTTC
>OGDS01000089.1_pt1 | contig 96673 bp, 122 predicted proteins | sample 1570351 | NCBI WGS metagenome assembly OGDS01 (sample SAMEA2581974, study PRJEB24529) | metagenome | biome: Human gut stool | place: China | collected 2011
AATGCTTATTTTACAATACTTTCATACATACGATACAGTCTGCTACTAAAAATAATTTATGTCAAATGCAGAAATTGCAGCATGGGAGCTGGATAAAAAATTAAATGGCAGGTCTTTACGTTACAAGATTGAAGATGCACCTTATTATAAAAATCATAATGAAAAATCATTTGATACAATTCGGAAAATGTTGGAGCGCGTTGGTGTTAATCTCGAAAAAGACGATGACTGTCTTTCTATTTCAATTAATTCTCAAAAATACGCTGCCGCGGCAAGAACCTACGCCGGGCGCGGCCGCCGGTTTGCGTATCCCAAAAATGAATATAAGGCATACACATATTCTGACATCGTATATATGCTTAACAGTATGTCTAACAATGAGGTTGCCTCCAAAATAGACATGCCGATTGCCACGTTTTACAGGCACAAAAAAAGACTTGTAAATTCTGATTATTATAAGGCACTCGACACATCCAGACTGGATGACATCGAATACCTGAAAAGCTGCAGAGATTCCGACATCTGCTTCTAAACAAGAAACCGCTGGGTTAATCCGGCGGTTTTTCTGTATTATTTGGTACGTACAAAAATAAGATGCGAAACCATGTCGAGGAGATTCCTTATTTGTGCTGTATTCTTCATTTTTGCAAGGTCATCTGCCTTATCATGCACTTCAGGATAAAAAAGCACCATAAGACTTTCAAGCGTTTTCTTAATATCATCCTCTCTGTCAAACATGCACAGGCACTCCGCAGAGCCAATGTTTGAAAAATTACCGCCTGTCATGACAAAAATATCCAGCTCCAGCACCTCCTGTCCGGCGCCGCACCATGCATATCCAGGCTTTCCTTTTTTACAGCCGAGGTTTCTAATCATCAGCTTCACATCATCCTTTGTTTCTTCAAACAATATTTTTCTCATCGTATTCCTCCATTTCTCTTTTTTATATGAAAAGTATGTCAGTTTTTTGCGAAACAAAAGTATCTGCCTAAAAATGTGTCCAATTTGGGCAGATAAACAAAAAGAGTACCCAGATCGGATACTCTTTTTTATTGATTCCATATTTTCTCCATTCTACCTGCCCGTAAAGGCAGGATTTTAAAAATCCATGCCCTTATCGGACAAGTTTACATGTTATTCTCCTATCATCTCAAGGAATTCATCCTCAGAGATAATAGGCACGCCAAGTTCCTTAGCTTTCTTATTCTTTCCTGATGTACTTTCTACATCATTATTAATAAGATAGCTCGTCTTTCCTGTTACAGATCCAGTTGCTTTACCGCCCAGTTCTTCAATCTTTGCCTGTAGTTCTGCACGGTTCTTGAAGTGGTTGACTGAACCAGTGATGACAAACGTCTTGCCGGAAAGAATATCTTTACCAGCAGGTGCATCTGTTTCTGCTGGGACCTCGACATCAATCCATCTGAGCAAATCATAAATCTCAGTGTTGCATGAGATTCTCCACGTCTCGTCCAGCAAATCCTTCTCAAACGGAATCCATCTAAGATATTTGTTCCCCCAGTCCCAGAGGCTGAGTTCGATCTTTTCTCCAATTCCGTCTATGCCTGTAAAGCATTTACGATTATAGACATCGTTGAAAAACTTCCTGACGTCTCCTTTGTAGGCCTTATCAAACAGTTTTGCCTGTCCTTTCCCCACCATAGGAATGCCAAGTGCATGAATGAACGGTACAAATGTTGTCTTACGGCTTCTCTGGATTGATTTCCAGATGTTGTCATATGACTTCTGTCCAAAGCCATCCATTGCAGCAATGTCACGCTCAAAGGTATTAAGTCTATACAGGTCTGCAAGATGCTCAATGAAGCCCTTTTCGATGAATTTCTCAAGGGTTTTCTCTGAGAGACCGACAATATCCATGCAGTCTCTTTCACAGAAATGCACGAACTTCTTAACCTGCTTTACAGCGCAGTCAGGATTTGTACACATCTCTACTTCAACGTCCCTGTCACCAGAATGTGTAATCATTGGCAATGTTTCCATGCCGCACACCGGACATGTACATGCATGAGACTCAGCATAAGTAAGCTCATCTCCCAGTGTCAGATTTTTATCAATCTGTGGGATTATCTTGTTCGCTTTGAATACTGAAATCTTATCACCAACTCTTAGGCGCAGTTTCTTAACAATTGATACATTATGCACACTTGCCCTTGTAACTGTAGTACCTTCAAGCTGCACCGGGTCAAAAACCGCAACAGGATTAATACGTCCTGTTCTACTAGGAGACCATTCAATTTCTCTTAAAGTGGTCTCAACACACTCGTCAGCCCACTTGAAAGCAAAGCCTGTGAGCCTGTTAGGATGATGTCCTGTGACAGGAAGCGCATCAGCAGTTTTGTAATCGTCCGATGCAACGACAAGTCCGTCTACAGGATAGTCCAGTGTCTCTACTCTGTCAGAGAAACTGTTCATGACATTAATCACGTTGTCCGGCATTGACCTTGTGACTTCGGTGTCTTCTCTGTAGGCTTTTGCAAGCCTGTGTTCCACAACACCAAACCCAAGTCTCTCAAGCAATGTCAGTGCACCAAAGAAAGTTTCAGGCACTTCAATCTTATCATCAGCAGCAGGCTCCATATGCACAAGCTTGAATGCTTTAAACATAACCTTTCTGCCTTTGAGCCCCGGTTCCTTCATTGTGATAGTAGAGTTGGCGAGATTACGAGGATTTGAGTATTCCTCTTCACCCTCTTCCAGATTTGAATTAATTCTTTCAAATTCTGAATAGGTCATCAAAGCTTCACCTCTGACCACTAATTTGCCTTTGAAACCAATTGTCATAGGAATCCCTTCGATATAAGGTGCCTGATGAGTCATATCACTTCCCACCTCACCATTTCCGCGAGTAACAGACTGTACCAGACGGCCATTATTGTATTCTAGTACCATAGTACTACCATCAAGTTTCCACATGACGTTACAGACTCCATCCCAAGACTCAGAAAAGACTTCTGGAAATTCGTTAATGTCCTTTGTCTTATCAAGTGACAATGCCGGAAACTCATGTTTGACTTTCTTAAGACCATTTCCGCCAATCTCATCTGCACCAACTTTTGCTGTAGGTGAATCTGGCAGAATAACACCTGTCTCTTTCTCAAGCTGTGCTAGTTCATCAAACATTGTATCCCATTCATGGTTTGACATAATTTCGTCTTTGCCATTATAGTAGGCATCTGATGCCTCATTCAGCTTATTGATAAGTTTCTCCATGATTTTTACGTTTTCGTTGTTCATTTGTTTTTCCTCCATTTTTCTTTATATATAACCTCAGTGACACACTAATTGACTTTAATTCCAGTACATTCATAAAAGATGTCTGGATCAAAATTTGGAATACTTTTAATTATCTGTTTATCACAATCAGATAACCCGTTCCACCACAACTGACCACATTTAGATTCATCAAGCACTTTGAGATAACCGCTTGTTGTTTCATAGGTTGGATATGCTGCTTTTTCTTCATCAGTCATATCTTCTTCAGATACCCATTCAACAACATTCTTTGGTATCTGATTCAGTAAATATTTTGCATCTGAATCCATCCATTCACGATATGTCATATTTGATGGCTTATTAAACAGTATAATCTTCTGTTCTTCTGTGTTAAAACAACCAGTATTAAAAGACGATTTGTTCCAGTCCCCGGTGTTCCAGTCCCCGGTGTTGCAGTTTCCGGTGTTGCAGTTTCCAGTGTTCCTGTCCCCGGTGTTGTTGTTCCCAGTGTTCCAGTTTCCAGTGTTGCCGTTTTCAGTGTTGCAAATTCCGGTGTTGCAGTCTCCGGCGTTGCAAATTCCGGTGTTGCAGTCTCCGGTGTTCCTGTTCCCAGTGTTCCTGTCCCCGGTGTTCCAGTTTCCGGTGTTGCTGTTTCCAGTGTTCCTGTTCCCGGTGTTATTATCCCCGGCGTTACAGAGACCCGTACATTTTTTTCCAATGTTGACAATCCGCAACACTTCATCCCACGGGATTTCACGCACGATCTCTAACTTATTAGTGCATAACTCGTATCCGTCTGTCCTCACATCACCATAGGCAATGATTTCCGCTACCTTGTTTTTACTGTTGAAACTGTAATAGTTAAAACAGTCGGCAGCCGTCTGACAGAAGTGCATACCGTGATTGCAAATATCAAGCTCCCCTTCTTCCTCAAATTTTCCGGGGCAAGTGTACTGTTTCGTGTTGCCGTTAGGTGAACATGTCCAATCAGGTCTAAACACTTTAAATCCTTTTATTATCTCTTCGTTGTTCATTTGTTTTTCCTCCATTTTTCTTTATTTTTATATGGAAAGTATGATAGATTTTGCATTGTTGACACAAAAAAAGAGGGCTGGTCCCTCTTTTTTTACATTAACGCAATCAATTCTGCTTCTTCTACATATTTTTTTGCTGCATCATATCCATTTCTATTAAGTTCGCCTTCAATGCTAAACCAAAGCGAATCTAAAAAATTTGGAATAGACGCCAAATCTTTATTCGGATATTTTTCTCTATACCGTTTATATGCTGTATTGTATAGTTCATCTACTAAATCACGTTTTAGCATAATTGTTCCTCCAATCTTTACAGTAAATCATCGTTTTATCATTACAAAATATATTCTCCTGTTTCTAACGATTGTGGTATTAGCTGTGCATAATCCGGATGGCTAACAAATTTTACATATTTCAATATGCATTCCTCCGCATTGTTAAATTCCTCTTCGCTCATTTCATTCGCATCTTTCAACCCAAGTTTGAATTTTTGCGAGACATTATTTACTGCATCCTCAATTGGATAATATTTTTTACTCATTATTTATTTCCTCCATTTTCCGCTTTAATTTTAATAAAAACATAAGACACCATCATATAAGTCTGGCGTAAATTCCTCAATTCCCCATCGTGTAATATCTAATGGCAATCCTAAAGTTTCTAATAATTCTTTTCTTTGACATTTCATTTTTTCAAATGCATCGTTTTCATTATCTGCATAGACAACACATCCAAAATTCTCTTGTGCCAAATAAAACACTTTCACATTATTTTTCTCCACTCTTATGTCTTCGTTGTTCATTTGTTATTCCTCCATTTTTCTTTTTTATATAAAAAGTATGATAGTTTTTGCGTTAATGGAATTTTACGCGCAAAAATCCCGGTATCTGCGTACCGGGAAATTAATTATTATTTTTAGCTCTTCTGTACTTTTCTGTATTCATTCAAAGTAAGTGCGACATAATCTGATGCATTGCTTTCAATTTCTTCTTTTATAACTGAAAATATCTCTTTAATTTTTCCCATCTGTAATTTCTGTCCTTTCGCAAATGTTCTACAAAGAGTATGATATATTTTTCTTATGTTTGCTTCATTTCATCTAGGCAGCCCGCAAAAAAAAGAGCCGCGCAATGCAGCTCTCCTTTTTTCATGCCCTTTCTTTGGCCCATGCTTTAGGACCTTTAAGGTTTGCGCAGACAGATTTATACATTATGTCTGTCAGTTCCCTGCCGTACACGCACTTTATGACGTCCACAAGGCTCGCCTGCACGTCCTGACCGTCATCAATCTCCTCAATGGCTGACATCAGCGAATCCTCTCTTTCGTACTTGTCAGGCTTAATTCCAAGTCTGTCTAAAAGTGCGTCATGAAGCTTAATAATTTCGTTTTTCCTGGTTGCCTCCATTTTGTTCCTCCTTAATCCCAGTCTTCCATTGCAGCGACTGCTTCTTTTATGTCTTCTTTGCTTCTCCAGATACGGCACACGTCGCATATCTTTATATTTTTTGTATGCGCACACCATCTCTCTTACCGCGCACCTTAACCAACGCGATATGCGCTGAATCTCCCGATGCACCGCAGAAATAGCATTCGTTCATGTTGCTCTCCACCTTTCTCTTTTATATAGAAAGTATGATAGAAATAAGAAAACCGGCGGTTTGAGCACCCGTTGAAAGAGACAATAATTCTTATATGGAAAGCCACTCCTCAAAATCAATCATTTCTGACATACTATATATGTAAAACAGGAATACAGACAAGTCTGTTAACATACAACTCCATTTTTCTTTTTAAATATGAGCCGGGGACGCAAGCCTCCGGCTATACGTTTGTCCAAAATTCCAAAAACAAAGGCCATATACCCACAAAAGAGTACATGACCTCTGCTGCTGAACAGCACGGCGCAGCCGCTTCGCGAAATGCTTTTGCGCCACGGATGCTTTATAGCTTTGCTGTTGTTCATGCACCATTAAGTGGCTGTGCACAGACCGACAGCCGACAGGCCAGCCAAAGCCTGCCCGGCATCAACGGGCATCCCTTCCGTTTCTGCTGCTGCCTCTTGGGTTTTTTGGCCCGGAAATTTCATGCAGCATTCATCTTCCCTTATAAGTATGATTTATTTTTTCGCAAAAAAAAGAAGCCAGGCGATCAGAACCCGGCTTCGAAAAGTTGAAGAAATAGCATGATGACATCCATAAGATATCTTTCCTGCTCAATATAAGTATGATAGATTTTTCTACCAATTTTCAAGCTTTTGTATTTAAAAAACAGAAACCGGGACAGTATACACCATCCCGGCTTCTGATTTTCAAAGATTTTTGGAGGAATCTTTTGTCATTCCTTTAAATATTTTCCTTTTTAAAATCCGCTTCCTTATCTTACATCATCAGTTACATCTGCTAAATATTTTGCTAATTCTTCAATTTTGGGTTTTATAACAAGTTCTGTTACTACATCTCTTATAATTTCTGATGATTTTTCTATAACATCTGTATCAGAAATATCTTTATCATCAATTCCGAATACAAATTTACGGTATTCAATATCATTAAGACCTAAATATTCCTGTAACGAGCATGTAATCGTTTCATCTTCATGCCATTTTTCAGTTAATAATTCCCATTCATCAGGTGTTTTGTCTAAATATTTAGCCATAAATAATGCCTTTCTTTACTTCTCATAGTAAATACAATCATATTTGCCTGATTACATCTTCAGATGCCTTCCGCGTTCACTATAAGTGTGATAGATTTTTCCGCATGATATATGCTTCTATATAAGTCTTAAACTAATCTACACCCCTTAATGCTGACCTTATCCGTTTTTCCTTTTGTAATAGCCCTGATTACAGCATTCATGAACTTCTTCTCATCAGGAACAGTAATGATATATCGCTCGTTTGTCTTTACATTCCAAAGGATACCCTTTTTCATATGAAACGCAATCATGTAGAAAGCGCACTGCAGAAAATGCTTATGCGCCAGTTCGCTGGTAAATTTAAGTTCATATATCATGTTGTTTTTGATAACATCAGGTTTTCCGTCGATGGTGTACCGGTCGCCTTCCTTATCGACAAGTTCCATACTAAAATTATCCTGCACTTCTTCATCCTCGGAAAATTCTGTTTTCAGACGATCATGAATCGCTGCAACCTGTTCTTCCGCAATGAACGGAGGTCTCACCTGACAATAATATCTGTTCTGAGATGTATCATAGGCTGTCAGAAACAGGACTTTTTCTTCAAGTGTTGAATCGGGTTCCAGATAAAGAGGCGGCCTGTCTTTGTGTGCCGCCTTTGTAAAGCGAATCTGTTTGTCTATATCATAATTTTTAAAAAAGCTGACTTCCTGATAAATTCCTATACACGGAGATAAATCAATCATATAATCGCTTGAGTTTACATTAATGACGGATTTATCAGATACTTTTATTTTCTTTTTGTGTATCAGTCTGTAGCATCTTTCTATATCTTCATCATATTTGAAGTCAAACATGCTGCTTACCTGAAACGGCGCATCATATTTCCTGTTTGTTGCAAAAGGCTCCGAGAGGGTGTATTCATCAAGTATGTCACTGTTTCTGTCTTTTACTATGATTATTTTTTCCTTGCCCCTGCTCATCGCAACACAGAAAATATTTCTGAGGATCTCGTATTTTACGTCTGCTTTTCTTCTTCTGACATCCCAGTAATCGAAGGTATAATCAAACACCACACATATTTTTCTTTCCATGCCTTTGCTGCCGTCATATGTAGTGAAAATTGCAGTGGATTTTGCAGGATTCACAGCTCCGCCCGAATCCTCATCAGAAATGCTCGCGTATACCGTCTTTTTGTTAAATTTCTCAGGATGCGATTCCTCAAGTTTATTTAATACTCTTGACATCTTGCCGTTTCTGCTTCCGAGGCATAAAATATCTGCCGTATCCTGTTCTGCGAGAAAATCGACCACTTCGTAAGACCTCATAAACAACACCTCGCAGTTATTGTTTACGCCATTGATTTCCTTCTCCCATATTCTTCCTAACTTTGCAGCAAGCGGTGCGCATAGTCTGAAGCATTTTGTAAAAACAACAGACTCATATCTGCCTAGAAAATTATTCATGAAGTCAGCCGCATTCAGTGTTGTTTTATCATAAATCTTCTGCTGCATGTCTCCAACCGCTATAATCTGTATGCCGGGATTTCCACGTTTTATACATTCAAGCATTTCTGCAATCTGCTGGTCTATATCCTGATACTCGTCTATGACGAGGATGTCGTACCCGGAAAACTGCAGCCTGCTGCTGCATGCCGCAAAGTTCTGGATGAGCTCCTGCACTCCGGAACGGATGCCCGCTTTTATCAGGCACATATATGCAAATCCGTGATAGTTGCTTGTTGTCACATTCTTTCCTTTTATCTTGTTTTTCGCATCGACTTTCAAAAGCTTATTATATGTCAGGTATAATATTCTCTTATCTTTAAGCTCATTGCATAGCACCTGTATTGTCGTAGTCTTTCCGCTTCCGATGCAGGCATCGACAAGTACGTTTTTGCCTTCTTTTGCAAGGGAAACCATCTTCTGCTGTTCATCGGATAAATCTGACAGGTCCATCATTGTCTGTTTTGTTCTTTTTGCCATGTTACCTTCCTTTCTTTTAAAAGTATGATTTTTCTTTCTCAAAAACGGCGTAAAAAAGGAGAGCCTTTCTACTCTCCTCTACTCTGTATAAATCTTATGCCCTCTGGATTGCCAGAGATTAATGTTGCCGACCAGCACTTCCACTGATATTTTTCCTTTTGGCATATTGCTTTCGTTTTCCATGACCTCAAAAACCTCCGTATGAGCTGGGATGATGCCATTAACACCCTTAAAGTCCGGGAACTCCACCTTGACCTTACTCTTAATCGCGCCCAGCATCTTTACATCTCTTTCCCCGCGCATCCCTCGGTGTTTTTCCGTCATAATACATATCGCAGTATACCTTCTGCCATCTGTTCATTGCCTTTTTTTCATTGATTATTTTCTCCTTTAACGATTTCAGAACGATATTTTATGAAGCTGATTAAATAGAAACATTCCATTCTGTACTAAGGCAATACAGTCATAATCAGTCCTACTGTTAATTGGTAACAAATTGTGCCCCGTTCCATATCTAATAGATTCACCATTGTCATCAATTTGAGATATTTCTTTTATATAGTCACCTAACTGCTTTATAACATCTTCGGAAAGTATCTCTTTATTCAACATTTGCCACAACTCGTTCAATTTATGTGTTTTAATTTCTTCATAACCTTGCTGACATAAACACTGTTTAATCTTTAATTCAATTGCATGTCTGCAAAGAAAGGCACAAGGATTTACGTAAGACGATACAACATCATTACCTTCTGCATTCTCTTTTCGTTCCTGTAATACGCATTGTGCTAGCTTCAAAGAAGAATCCATATACTCTTTTGAAAGATATGAGAATAATTGTTCCGAATATTCATTTCCATTAAGAATATGTTCATCCTCAATTACTACTTTGCTATCAATTTCTTTAACAGTTCCATTTGTTAAATAACCACCTTTGTATAGCTTCTTAAATATAGAGATAGAATTATAGTCAAAAACGTCATTCTCGGTGGGAGGAAAGATGGAAACTACTTTATAATCTTCTGGAATCTGCTTATAAGGAATCCAGTAATTTGCCATATCAAACACCTTCTTTCTTACGAATTAAAATTCTCTTATATGGGGTAATTGGCTTTCCGTTTTTTACATAATATAAATTGCCTTTAACCGGAGCCGTATTCCCCGATTATATCTTTGTTAATGTCAACATCTTTTATTGATTTCCATCCATGATTGGTCATAACCTCAGTATCGCTAGAATAACAGCTAAACGGTGGGTTCGTTGCAACAATATCGCACTCATCAAGCAAGTCCAGACACTCTTTATTCCGGAAATCTCCGTTGCCCTCTAATGGTGTCTTTACACCAACTTAAATATCATTGTCATCCCCACCTGTATATTCCATCTTATATGTTGCCTCTTCTCTGTCATAATGAGTAGAAATCAGTTTTTTCAACCTTAATTCTGCAAAGTTTAAATGAAAACACTTTCAGGATGCTGACCATATTGGATCATCACAGCTGCAGAAAACAATCTTGTCTTTAAAATGCGCCTTATAATGCATCAGTTCCTTTGCTACGTCCGTAAGCCGAGTATAGAACTCGTCATCTTTAGCATCCTTTGCTTTATGTAAATTTGCATTTGCTGCCATCTTCTCTGTTTTCCTTTCCATATCAAATTCCCAGAGTATGATTTTTCTTTCTCATAAAACTGATATGGATAAACGCCTGGATGCAAAAAAGACATGGACGCCTGCCATGTCTTAAAACTGCTTTTAAAAATCATATTTTTTCAGTTCTAAAATGTGCTCATTATATGCTTTCTGCGTAAGCTTTACACTCTCGCACTGAGAGATGTCCTCGTCAAGATGAACTGCCGTTTTGGCAATTGTGCCTCTTATCGTATATGACGGCTCCAGCAGGTTGTTAAACTGGCTCCATGTAGTATCTTCAAACACGTCATCTGATTTAGATTTAAAATCGTCCTCATTGTTCGATTCGACCAGTATTGTTACGTAAGCTAAATTACTCATGCGTTTTCCTCTCTTTCAATGCTTTCATTTTCTATATAAGTTTTGAGGCGATTCATAAGAGCCATGGTAAATGTCTTGTTTAAATACATGCATACCAGTCTCCACATCGCTTCTTTTTTCTAAAGTATGATTTTTTCTACTGAAACAAGCGCAGATTTCAAAAATAAATAGCAAAAACTTATATAGAAAGCCATAACTCGGCATAATTTCTAACATACTTATGATATACAGAGAGAATTTTAAGCGAAAAAAGGAGAAATTGAGATGAATACAGGTTTTAACGATTTTACAAATCTTTCGTCTGTCACAAAAACATTGTGTAACAGACTGATTCCAACAGAGATTACGGCAAAGTATATAAAAGAACACGGCGTTATTGAAGCTGATCAAGAAAGGAGCATGATGAGCCAGGAGCTCAAGAATGTCTTAAACGACTTTTACAGAAGCTTCTTAAGTGAGAACCTCGTAAAAGTTCATGAACTTGACTTTAAGCCGCTCTTTACAAAAATGAAAAAGTATCTGGAGACAAAGGATAATAAGGAAGCTCTTGAAAAAGCACGGGATGACATGAGAAAAGTCATCCATAACATTTTTGAGAGCGATGACAGATACAAAAAGATGTTCAAGGCAGAAATCACTGCTTCTGTCCTGCCGGAGTTCATCCTGCACAACGGGGCCTACTCCGCTGAGGAAAAAGAAGAGAAAATGCAGGTTGTCAAGATGTTCAACGGATTCATGACATCATTTTCAGCATTCTTTGCAAATAGAGAAAACTGCTTTTCAAAGGAAAAGATTTCATCATCTGCATGCTACAGAATTGTTGATGACAATGCAAAAATCTGTTTTGATAACATCCGCATATACAAAAACATTGCAGACAAGTTTGCTGACAAGCCTGAAATGATTGAGAAGATTGAAGAAGCTGCTGGTGGAGCTGATATTAAGAATATCTTTTCGTATAGCTTCAATCATTTTGTGTCGCAGGATGATATTTCTTCCTACAACTATGTCATAAGCGAGATCAACAAGTTTATGAACCTCTACTGCCAGGCTTCAAAGGAGAAGTTTAGCCCGTACAAGTTAAGACGTCTTCACAAGCAGATACTCTGCATTGAGGAGTCTTTATATGATGTACCTGCAAAGTTCAATTCCGACGAGGATATATATGCCGCGGTTAATGATTTTCTTAACAACATCAGAGCCAAGTCTGTTATTGAAAGACTGCAGCTGCTCAGTAAGAATGCTGACAGCTATGACCTTGATAAGATATACATTTCAAAGAAGTACTTTGCAAATATATCCCAGATGCTGTACAGGGATTTCAGTGTAATCAATACTGCTCTTACCATGAGTTACATTGACACTCTCCCGGGCAAAGGCAAAACCAAAGAGAAAAAGGCTGCATCCATGACTAAAAACACTGAATTAATAAGCCTTGGTGAAATTGACAAACTTGTTGATAAGTATAATTTATGTCCAGACAAAGCTGTAAGCACAAGATCGCTTATAAGAAGCATTTCAGATATTGCTGCTGATTACAAAGTAAGTCCGTTAACTATGGATCCCGGTATTCCGCTTGCAGAAAATGAGACTGAAATCGCTGTTCTCAAGGAAGCAATTGAACCGTTTATGGACATCTTTCGCTGGTGTGCAAAATTTAAGACAGACGAGCCCGTTGACAAAGATGCGGATTTTTACACGGAACTTGAGGATATAAGTGATGAAATCCATTCTATTGTATCCTTATACAACCGTACAAGAAATTACGTAACCAAGAAACCGTACAACACAGACAAGTTTGGATTGTACTTTGGCACATCTTCATTTGCATCCGGATGGAGCGAAAGCAAGGAATTTACCAACAATGCCATTCTTCTTGCAAAGGATGACAGGTTTTATCTTGGAGTGTTTAATGTCAAAAACAAGCCTGCAAAGAGCATCATAAAAGGACATGAAACAATGCAGGACGGCGATTACAAGAAAATGGTTTACTCTCTTTTAACCGGACCTAACAAGATGCTGCCTCACATGTTTATAAGTTCAAGCAAGGCTGTACCGGTTTACGGACTGACAGATGAACTGCTTTCTGATTACAAGAGAGGCAGACATCTTAAGACGTCAAAGAACTTTGACATAAATTACTGTCGCAAACTGATTGATTACTTTAAGCACTGTCTCGCACTGTATACTGACTGGGACTGCTTTAATTTTAAGTTCTCAGATACTGAAAGTTACAATGACATTGGTGAGTTCTACAAGGAAGTTGCCGAACAGGGATATTACATGAACTGGACATACATTGGAAGTGATGAGATTGACAGTCTGCAGGAAAATGGCCAGCTGTATCTGTTTCAGATATACAATAAGGACTTTTCAGAAAAGAGCACTGGAAAGCCTAATAAGCACACTGCTATTCTCCGCAGTTTATTCAGTGATGAAAATGTTGCAGATCCTGTTATCAAGTTATGCGGCGGCACAGAAGTATTCTTCAGGCCAAAGAGCATAAAAACTCCTGTTGTCCACAAGAAAGGTTCTGTCCTTGTCAGTAAAACCTACAACGCACAGGAAATGGATGAAAATGGAAACATTATTACCGTCAGAAAATGCGTGCCTGATGATGTTTACATGGAGCTTTACGGCTACTACAACAATTCAGGAACACCTCTTTCAGCAGAGGCGCTTAAGTACAAGGATATTGTAGACCACCGCACTGCCCCTTATGACATCATAAAAGACCGCAGATATACAGAGGATGAATTCTTTATCAACATGCCAGTGTCACTAAACTACAAGGCGGAAAACAGACGTGTAAATGTAAACGAAATGGCTCTTAAGTATATTGCCCGGACAAAGAACACTTACATCATTGGAATTGACCGTGGGGAGAGAAATTTGCTGTATGTATCAGTAATTGATACTGACGGAAACATTGTTGAGCAGAAATCCCTTAACATCATTAACAATGTGAACTATCAGGCAAAGCTCAAGCAGGTTGAAATCATGAGAAAACTGGCAAGGCAGAACTGGAAACAGGGTGTAAAAATAGCTGACTTAAAGAAAGGCTATTTGTCACAGGTAGTTCATGAGGTTGCCAAGCTGGTAATAAAATACAATGGCATTGTTGTCATGGAAGATTTAAACAGCAGATTTAAGGAGAAGCGTTCAAAGATTGAGCGCGGGGTTTACCAGCAGTTTGAGACAAGCCTCATTAAGACTCTCAACTATCTGACATTCAAGGACAGAAAACCTCTGGAAGCAGGCGGAATTGCCAATGGTTATCAGCTTACATACATTCCGGAAAGCCTTAAAAATGTCGGAAGCCAGTGTGGATGCATTCTCTATGTGCCAGCCGCATATACGTCAAAAATTGATCCGACAACAGGATTTGTAACCTTATTCAAGTTCAAGGATATATCGTCTGAAAAAGCCAAGACGGACTTTATTGGCAGATTTGACTGCATCAGATATGATGCCGAGAAAGATTTGTTTGCATTTGAGTTTGATTACGATAACTTTGAGACATACGAGACCTGTGCAAGAACAAAATGGTGTGCATATACTTACGGCACAAGAGTTAAAAAAACATTCCGCAACAGAAAGTTCGTTAGTGAAGTCATTATTGACATAACAGAGGAAATCAAGAAAACTCTTGCTGCCACAGACATAAACTGGACAGATAGTCATGACATCAAACAGGAAATTATTGACTATGCACTCTCCTCTCACATATTTGAGATGTTCAAACTCACAGTACAGATGAGAAACAGCTTATGCGAATCAAAAGACAGGGAATATGACAAGTTTGTGTCACCGATATTAAACGCTTCAGGAAAGTTCTTTGACACGGATGCTGCTGACAAGTCACTTCCTATCGAAGCAGATGCTAACGATGCATATGGCATTGCAATGAAAGGCCTATACAATGTGCTTCAGGTGAAGAACAATTGGGCCGAAGGCGAGAAATTCAAATTTAGCAGACTTAGCAATGAAGACTGGTTCAATTTTATGCAGGAAAGACAAAGCAGACAGTAAACAGACAGTTAGTGCAGACCGTAGCTTTAATGAAAATAAATGCTTACAGTTCAACAGCATAAAGTGATAATTTCAAACATAATGCATAAAAAGCTTACAGTTAAACCGTGAAATATTGTGCAGGTGCACAATGTTAGGGTTGAAACTGTAAGCGGAATGTCTACTAGGGTAGATTTTTGCATCCAAATCTATACTCTCTCCGTTGAAACTGTAAGCGGAATGTCTACTAGGGTAGATCTCCACGCATGACGTCTACTTCATAGGTTGAAACTGTAAGCGGAATGTCTACTAGGGTAGATTTAAATCAGAGGCAGCAATATGTCAAAAAGTTGAAACTGTAAGCGGAATGTCTACTAGGGTAGATCATTACTGGCTAATTTAGCACTGAAATGTTGAAACTGTAAGCGGAATGTCTACTTAGGTAGATTTAGCTTTATGCTTAGATATTGAAAGACGTTGAAACTGTAAGCGGAATATCTACTAACGTAGATTTTTACTGGAATTAATTCTTATCTTTGTGTTGAAACTGTAGGCGAAATGTCTACTAAGGTAGATCATGCTCTAATACACATGTCAATCATGATTAAGACTGTAAGCGAAATGTTTACTAAGAGTAGATATACACGTACACTTATATTTCTGGTAGAGATTAAAGCTACAAGGGGAATGTCTACTAGGGTAGATTCGAACGACCAGGAGCAAGAATTATGGGTTGAAGTTGTAAAGAAAATGTCTACTGAGGTAGATATAAAGACTATGAGGTTGCCGCCTTGGTTGAGACTGTAAGGAAAATGTCTACTAAGGTAGATAAACTGTAAGGAGATAAATGATGAATAATTTTAAAAATGTAAGTAAGAAAAAATCGTTTTGGAACACATTGTTTAATGAGTTTTTTGAGTCTATTTTATTAGTTCTTTTTATAACATATATGGCTGCGTTTATTTTATTAGGCAAAGCCGGAATATTAAATTTTATGGGAAGTAGCAATTATATTATAAACGGACTAGTTGCAGCAGCATCCTTCCCAATTGTGTTAATCCTTGCAGTAGGTGTAATAGCGTTAGCTGTAAATATAGTAGGGCTTATTCCTCTTACTATACATAAAATTAAGGCCGTATATAATTACACCTATCTTCCACTTACCGTGGATGAGATTAAAGATGCTTTAGATAAAAATATTATATCTTCTAAAGAAGATTATATTAAATTAATTTTGGACAGTTTGCGTTATGGAGTTACTAATAAGCCATCTTTATTCTTTTCCACATATTACATAGCATTTTCTGAAGAAGAGTTATGCTCATTATGTAAATCCTTTGAGGAAGTGTTTGACAGTCCTATTATTATTGATAATGATATGCTTTCATATATTAATAAGTATGATTGCACTCATACTCCTTTTGATGAAGCATATAAAGATGAAGCTTTACTTGCAACTATAAGGGAAGAAAATGGAAAAGATACCACATTCGCATTATATACAGACGGAGATAAATATAAAGAAATATTAGAAACAGTTGATTTCCCATTATATGTGGGCAAATAATTTCATTTTTCAAAAAACAGGTCCTATCCGTAATTAATACTGTAGAGAAAAATATTTTTTGAAGTAGAACGCAATATATAAAAAACATTACAGTTAAACCGTGAAACATTGTGCAGGTGCACAATGTTAGGGTTAAAACTGTAAGCGGAATGTCTACCAGGGTAGATTTTCGTGGTCATAGAGAGTATGATTTTGTTGAAACTGTAAGCGGAATGTCTACTAGGGTAGATACTATTATAATCATATGGGCACTGTGAGTTGAAACTGTAAGGGAAACGTCTACTGATGTAAATGAAACCAAAGCTCCAGACTTAATGCATGTTAAAGTTGCGAACAGAATGTCTACTGGTGTAGATGAGTTGCAGACGAATGGTTCTTTGCATGTTGAAGCTGTAATAGAAATGTCTACCTAGGCAGATGCAGTCCCTGGAGATGTGAAGAAAGCGGTTAAATCCGTGAATAAAATGTCTACTGGTGTAGATAGTATTGTTGTTTTAATCATTTAGAGTTGAACCTGTAAGGGAAATGTCTACTGGTGTAGATATCATTTTGAATATGTCTTCCTTTCCTATGTTAAAACTGTAAGCGGAATGTCTACTTGTGTAGATCACTTTCTGTCGAATGCCCACAAACATGTTGAAACCGTAAAGAAAATGTCTACTGAGGTAGATGGAATATCCTCCTTCTTTCGTTGAAACTGTAAAGAAAATGTCTAGTGAGCGGAATGTCTACTGGTGTAGATATTATTATCCTGATGATTAAATCATTCGTTGAAACTGTAAGGGAAACGTCTACTAGGGTAGATATAACACTTTAGCGCCAATCAATACTGTTAGAACAGTAAGGGAAACGTCTACTGAGGTCGATATGAAATATTGTCCAGCGCTGTCTTCATTGGAACTGTTGGCGAAATGTCTACTGGGGTAGATGCAATGAGTTTCTTCGGTAATTCATTTTAGAATAAATGATGTAGATTCGGCAAGGATGTAGCAAAGATTTTTCATGTTAATATTGCAGAGAGAGAACGTCTGTGAGCGTAGATTTTGTGGAGATAATATCGGAGGAAAAATGTCTACTAGGGTAGATTCATCATGCGTTTCTCCTTTCGTTGTTTGGTTGAAACTGTAAGAGAAATGTCTACTGATGAAGATGAAACCAAAGCTCCAGACCTAATACATGTTAAAACTGCGAACAGAATGTCTACTGGTGTAGATTCTAAAAGAGCAGATCGTACATCAATGTGTTGAAACTGCAAGGAAAATGTCTACTGGAGTAGATATTATTGTTGTTTTAATCATTTTGAATTGAAGTTGTAAGGAAAGTGTCTACTGGTGTAGATATAGAGAGTATGTTTTTTATTTGTTGAATCTATAAGGAAAATGTCTACTGGTGCATATTAATGTAGATACGAATATCAGTGTTGCTACATGCGCAAATCATTCGCTTTTCAACATACAAACCATCGCTTAGACGCAAAAAAGAGCCGCAGACTGCAGCTCTTCTTTTTTGCTTATATTTTCTTGTTTCTACACTACTTTCTCAAGCGCATACATGAAAGCAGCTGCCTCCCTGTCGCTCGAAATAAAGTTACCTCTGAATTTTACAAATTCGCTGATGAAATCTTTGTGTTTCTTAGCAAAATCATCAAATGCCCATGCAGCAAATCTCACTCCATCATCGGTACAATCGCTTTCATACAGAATATCATATTCATTCTGAAACTGCTCTGCGAACTGGCTTATATTGATGTTCTTAATCTCTGCCATCGTCTTTTACTCCATCCTCTAAAATCCGTTCCACAAGCTTATGCACATCTTTATCATTGAGATACGGTATCTGCGGGTTTCCATCCTTGTCATACAGCGTAGCAGAATACCTGTCGTTTTCTTCCTCGTATATGACATCGAACGATACATTATCCGTACCTATGAATGCATAAGGCTCGTTATACGCATTCTTGCTGCCCTGCAGGAACTGCAGCTCAATTTCCAGACAACACTCTTCTACCTCGTTTTCGTATTCCTCATTGGCAAGTGTTGCCTCTATCTCTGCTATTCTTAACATCGTCTCTTTTTCAATGAAATCTTTACCTGTTTCAAGTCCCAGCGGATAGTCGGAATTGTAGCCATCGGTGACTCCCCAGCAGTTATAATAATCGCCATCCTCGTCTGTTCCGGTACCGTAATTCAAGTCTGACAAAATATCATCTTCTGTCGGCAGCTTGGTTGCGTCCGCCGTATCAATCCCGGCATCCAGAATTTCCTTTCTCTTTGCTGCACATTGTAATATGTAATCAGCAATTTTCATCCTGCCAAGTTCAGTTAAAACATATTCCATTTTTTGTTCCTCCATTTTCTTATTCTTCTCTTTCAAACATCAGGACCATTCCGTCATTGTATGTGAGATACATGCTGTAATTTTCAGACAGCCACTCGTTGAAATCATTCTCGTGATAAGTCCTCACTGTGTCTGACTTCTTAATATTCTGCAGCAGCTCATGAAAACATCCAGTCAGCCCGTCTACTGACTCGGCAATTACAACCGGAGTGCCCATTATATTACAGGTTAACAGCTGAACCCTGTTTATATTTGGATTTGAGCTTACACATCGCTTCACAACAACTGCTGATTTTGAACTATGGCCGTTCATCAAAAGAAAATACCACTGTCTCGCATTGCTTCTTCTTTCTTTTACGCTTGTTCTCATAATAATTTCCTCCGTTCTTATTCATCTATGCCTTCAGGGTGCTCTAAGGTATAATGGTTTTCATCATACACATAGTCATCGCCCCAGTCGGCATTTTCAGCCCACTCGTCAAAGTTGTCCAAGATATCCTCTGCCTCATCTCTTGATAGATAATCACAGATTACATATCCGTGAAGGTCATCTTCCAGCCTACCGCGCAGTTCTCCAATAAGCTCCTCTTTTAAATTGTCATCAATCTCTTTAATTGCCATAATTTATTTTTCCTCCAATCTTTAACATGGCATTAACATGCCATATTCCTTTTCTGTAAGATAAATCTGTTTTCCGCTTTCTGATGTGCCAACTGTGTATACGGTCCCACTCTCCGTGGTTTTCCACCCGTCAAACTCCAGCAGTTCGCCGTCTCTTATCAGCAGGCCGTCAGCATCGTCATCCCTGTACAAAGCGTAACTATCGACATTATTTTCTTTTGTATGCCTGATGCGTCCTCCAAATTTAAGGCGGCAGAGCCCTTTGTTGAACATTTGCCTTAAATCGACACGACATCCTGCAGCTTTGTTTCTCCTTGTTTCTTCAATATTCATTTTGTTCTCCTTTCTTCTTTTTATATGGAAAGTATGTCAGAATTTAACAAAATGAATGATTTTTCCATATAAAAAAAGCTGCATGCAAGCAGCTCATTTTTCTGTACAACAAAACAGAACCGGCGCTCCTTCCGGTCCTGTTCCGCGAAAACAAATTTTTGTAACAAAGTGTACAAGCCACATAAGCTTGAAAGGTCTGTCCGGTATTCCCGGACATTATAAGTATGATAGATTTATCTGTCGAATATTGCTTTCCATATAAAAATTCTCATGCCATAAGTATCCTGATCTGAAGCATAGGCCTCTCCTCAGCCGTAAATCTTTCATTAACTGCAACCGTCTGATACAGTCTATTTCGGTACGCAATCGTGCGCTTACATACGGCATAATCTTCCCTGTCTGCATCCATTCCCATTATCTTTCTCGCAAACTCTCTTACAAAGCCATCACTGTCCATTGATTTGAAAACATCCTTCGTGCGTTTTTCATCTCTGTTTCCGGATGCAGTTTTAAAGCGGATTTTTCCTGCATAAATCATTACACATCCTGTGCTTTTCTCGCCGGAAACCCCATCAAGAAGCTTAAAAAGTGCGTTCTTACCTTCCTCAAATATATCGTCTAATCTCATATCCTCTATTCTCTCATTGCCCATATGCAATATCTCCTTTCTTATGCGTCCTATTTCTCCTGCCCATCTGCAAACATTGCAAGGCATCTTTCTGGATTTTCTCTTGTCCATTCCCGTACTTTTTCAGCACAATTATAATCGCGATAGCCTATATTAAGCTTTTGCTCGATTGCATGATCAACACTATCAGAAACTTTTTTGTAGCTGTTATAGCCATAGCCGTATCTGATAAAGTCCATAATTTCCTGTTTTGTCAGGTCCATGAGCTCAAGGTATTTTCCAATATTAACCTGCGCATTTGCTTCATGCGCCATAAGGATAGTGTCAATGCCATCTTCCCTCGTATAAACAATTGGCAGTACTACAGCCTTCTCAAGCGCCTCATATTCTCTTTCGGCATTCTTTGCTTTTTTGATTTCCTTCTTCAGATAATCCTCCCACGCTGCGATAAACAGACTTCTTGCAAAGTACCAGTCCAAAGATTTATCCGACTCTGAATAAAACGATATTTCTGACTGTTTGAGCTGCTCGTTGCCATTTGGCTGATAAGCGGCTGAAAAACCATTGCCTAACACAAAGCGGCAATATCCCGCTTCATGCTTATCCAGCCACCTTCTGATTCTTTCAACCTTTGTATCCAGTGCAATTTTTTCTGCCTCTGTATATTTTTTTCTGAAACTGATTATATTTTCCGTGTTCATGCCTTTTCCTTTCTTTCCTGTCTGTTTGTTGCCTTCGTTATCGACTGGCGGGTCGCCCCAGTTATCATACTGGCCCATTGTTCCACCTCTTTCTTTTCTCCTAAAAGACATTCATATATGAATTTCTTCTATATAGAGTATGTCAGAATGCCTTTCTGACTATGCCTTTCCATATAAGTCGCTGGTTTTTCCTGAATTAATTTTTTCTTTCTACATCCCATACCCTGCCTGCGTATATAATAAACATCGTCAGCCAGCCTATGGCATATCCCCAGTCAATATCTCTTATTAATCCTATTACTTCCTTCAAATTGTGTATCTTATGCCCTGACGGCGATCTTCTCCTTATTTTTGTATTTTCTTATTTAACAATCTTGAACCTTTCTTTCCTGATCCGGTCGTTTTCCTCTTTGACCTGTCTTAAATGCTTCGACATGACTTCCTTATGTCTTTTGCCATGAGCGCAGTTGTTGCACAGTCCGTAGTTTACATGCCCTCTGCCGCCATACGATGCAAAGTACTCTTTTTCATCTATCACGCCGCATTCGCTGCATTTTACAAACCTGTTGCCCTCAACGCTTACGACAGGCTTTTCTCCGGCCGATTCGATTATTTCATCGAGATGGCTGATAAGGTAGTAGAATGCTCCGAGCTGCTCTTCCGACCCGCCCTTTGTCATCTCGTAGTATTTTTCCAGTGTATTTTTCTCGTTTTCCAAAAAACCGCATCCTTTCGCATACTAATGCGCATTCTCCAGCTTATCCCGTATCAGGGCGAAAACTCTCTGTTTTGCGCATTCCCTGCCGACACCGTTTTCAGCCATATCCTTTTCGATAAGTTTTCCGACTGCACCGGCAATATCTTTAAGTTCGTCTACATTCTCGGCTTCTGCTTCTTCTTCGCATGCCTTTATTGTCTCTATTCTTGGATCCTTTGAATCTTCTGTCTCTTTCACAATATCTTTGCCTCCTTATCCATAATTTCCCCCTAACTGACATGTGCAGCCCATCTGTCGGTATACAGATATGATTCCTGCACGCAGATATGTACCTTTTCCGCCTGTCTGTATTCTTTAACGCACGTCCTGGATCTTGTCCAGCCGTCCTGAAGTACGCAGATGTCAGCCTCACTCATGTCCTCCACAATTACAGCATTTTCATCCATCTCAAAAATGCCTCTTATTATGTTTCTGTTAATCTTCCGCCTTTTCGGCCTGATTATATAATAGTGCATTATTTCTCCTCCTTCGGCATATATCTGCCATTCTCCAGCATTTCAATGCTTATCTGCCCGGGGATGCCCTCCTCCTGATTCAAAAACCCGCCATATTCAAGACTTCTCTCAAGGAAGCTTTGGTATGTCTCATACAAACTGCAGCCGTTACACGGGCTGCCGGGCGACGCCTTTCTGTCAAACACCTGTGCACATCGCAGGTTTTTCCTTCCTGAAATGGCATTTAGTATGGCGCATGTTTTTCTTTCCTCATACTTCAATCTTTTCCACCCTCCAAGCATTTTTCTTCCTTATATGGAAAGTATGATATTTTTTATCAGCGCTAACAGCTTTCCATATAAGAACAGCTGCTTTTGGCCAGAAATCTACAATGAAAATAAAAGTGGTGTCAAAAGAAAAAACCCTGTGACTACATAAGTACACAGGACTCTTGAACCCTTGATTTTACCGCATTTCAAGCGTACAAAATCTTACTGGGGTTTTATTTTGATGAAAAATTTCTGCAAAATTTCTGCAGTTTTTTTGTTTCTCTATCCTATTCATAACAATAGAAAATAAAAAAATATCGTTTTTCAAAAATTCTACCAGCGGGATAATGACAAGATACAGAAATTATGCTATAGTATGACTATCAAAGGAAAACAATTATCTGCGAAAGACGCAGGAGAAAGGAAAAAAAATATGCTTACAGTAACTAAGTCCTATAAAAGTTCATACAGTTGTAAACATAGTTCTTACTTTAAAAAGAACTCTATTTTGATGCGCTTTTATATGAACGAAAATTCTGTCTGAAAAACATATTTACTACATAAATATTTTTCTTTCATGTCGTTTATCTCAGGGCGCATCCCGGATGAACGATTTTTTATTGCTTAAAAATGAAAGGAAATAACTATTATGCCAGTAATTAACATGGAGCAGACAGGAAAGCAGATTGCAGAATTAAGAAAGAATGCAAATCTTACTGTAAACGATATAAAGGAAGCACTTGCACTTACAACTGTAAATGCTGTATACAAGTGGCAGCGTGGACAGACGCTTCCAACACTCGACAATCTCGTTGCACTTGCAGCACTCTTCGGCTGCACAATAAATGATATTGTCATAACTGAGACAATATAAGAAATACATGTATCATTAGCTCAGCTGGCAGAGCACTCGACTTTTAATCGAGCTGTCCGGAGTTCGAATCTCCGATGGTACATTACCGGCGGGTATGCCTAGCAGCGAGGGCGGCGGTCCGTAAAACCGTTACATAAGAAACACCGCAGGTGCGAGTCCTGCCCCGCCGACTTAATTTTAACAACAAAGGAGATGATTTATAAATGATTGTAGACTTTGAAACTAATTTCATCAGGCTCTCGTAGCTCAGAGGTAGAGTACTTGGTTGAAGCCCAAGGGGTCGAAAGCTCAAAACTTTCCGAGAGCATTATGGAGTGTTGGCTCAATTGGTACAGCAGCGGCCTTGAAAACCGTCATTCCGAAAGGATATCTGAGTTCGAATCTCAGGCACTCCGTTTAAAACTTAATATATGCAGTGTTGGCAGAGTAGGTAATGCGCCGGATTGCTAATCCGAGGTCATCTTAATGGATGCACAGGTTCGAGTCCCGTACACTGCGTTGTGTTAGTAGCTTAGCAGGTTTAAAGCGTCAGATTGTGGCTCTGAAGATCACGGGTTCAAATCCCGTCTAGCACCTTATATCTTATAATGATGATGTGGCCAAGTGGCAAGGCGTCAGTCTGCAAAACTGATATCGTGGGTTCAAATCCCATCATCATCTTTATGCAAAAAAAGAGGACCACCTTACAAAAATATAGCGTTCTGAAAGCCCACCGCTTCAGCCGTGGGAGGATGTCAAGCGGTCCTGCTTTGTCCTATGCACCGTATGGGAGTTGGCAATTTATATAGAGAATATACAATATATTTATATATTTGAATCCGCACGAAAAAAGGCTGCCCGAAGACAGTCTCTTTTTTGCTTGTTAACTAGTTGCAAGATACAATTTGGTCTAAACCTTTTATATAAATATAAGGGTGATCAGACAGTATCTCATCCTCTGATAAGCCATTATTTACTGATGCAATTTCATCGCTGTTTATATCACAGTTTGCAGGTGTTAATAGTATTTCATTAATCGAAGATGGAATTATCTTTACATCTCCTCCTATTTCATCCGCGTACCTTTTAACCGCATCAGACAAAAAGATCAATCCGGCTCCCTTGCACTTTGACTTGTTTGTCAAAATATAATTTATTGGAGTCCCATTGGCTTTTTGAATTTCTTTCATTGCCTGAAACTGATTTGGAAAACCTGGGTTTATTTTTGCATATTCTGCTGCGATATAATCTAGCATATCCATGCACTGTACTCCCATTACTTCTATTGTGTTTCTACAGGCATCCCTGTAGAGATCATCTGCAGTTACACCCCATGTTGCAGCGATTTCATTTGTTATGGTTATTGACCTGTAGGCATCTCTTGTTACTTCAAAAACAACAATGAATACCATTGAAAGATCAAGAAACTCTTTGTGTACCTTGCCTTCCAAGAAAGCCTCACTTTTCTTTGTGTTTACGATATAACCACAGATGCGATTGCGGACATTGCCGTAATGTCCAATATTATTGGCAATCTTATTTATGGTATCGTCTACAGGCTTAAGAATAATCTGCACCATCTCGTCAATGATTCCATTGATGTCGCCCCTTACCCGGTACATCTGATACAAATCTCCCAGCCTGAATGCCGGAAGCGCCTTTACATTTTTAAAAATGGGTACAAAGGTAAGATGACTTGTTTTACTTTCGTATCTTGCCTCGTAATCACCATTGTTAGATAATTTACAAATTACCTGTTTCTCTACCTGTTCTTTAAAATTTTCAATTGTTAACATATTGTTTTCCTCCATTTTTCTTTATTTTTATATAGAAAGTATGATAGAAATTATATTTTTGGGATTTTTACACAAGAAAAAGACCATCCGAAGACAGTCTCTTTTTTGCAAAATGAAAAACTATTTCATTATGAATTCAGCATATTCCTTGTTTATGAATTTATTGCATTCGTAATGGAAATTACACGCTGTAAGCAGCTCCTCTATTTTCCTCCGGCAGGCTCCCGATTTATGCAGCTTTGCAAGATTCGACAGATCGGTTTTTGAAAAGCTGTAATCCAGATTAGCGGATAATTCATTTCCGTTTTTTACTTTAGCAAATGCATTCTTAAAGTCTTTTCGAATCTTTACATTTTCTATGATACTTCCAATTTCTACATCAGATATGATACGGTTGCCGTATTTGTCATGCATTATGAACTCTATTATCTTGTCCATGTCTGCAATACCTTCTATTATGATATGTTCTATATCACTTTTTAGCCAGGCAAGAGCATATTGTGGATTTACATCGACATCCTTAGCCTCCGGATCGCAAAACTTTTTCCATATTTTCAGATCAAGATCACGTACATCCGTGAGATATTCCATGCGCTTTTTTTCTCTGCATTCTTCCTCATATCTTTCGCAATCGACTTGATTTACGAATTTTGTCCCATCATCTGCTATATAAGTTGTTTCCGTTCTCATTCTGTTTCCTCCTATTATACCCTGTACTTGACATTAACGTAGTTGCCATTGTATTCATCCCATTTGTAGTCTACGCATTTGATTCCCAGAACCCTGCTTAATATTTCAAAAGCATTCTGTGTTGCGTCTTCTAGTTCAACAGCGCAGTCTTCAAAACCATACTTATCCATATACATTTCAACCCCAACTGGCGGATTTCCGTTTATCATTGCATTTCTTACGTATTGATTGTAAGCTTGGTCAAAGTGCTCGTATCTGTCTACTATTTTCATCCCTGCATCCACAGATGCAAGGATGTCGTTAAGGTCTGCTATCTTGATGCGGACCAGATGGATACATTCTTTTTCGTACTTCCTAAATATCTTATTTACCATACTCTTTTTGTTCCTCCTTTACTACCAGTTTCACAGATTCATCTTTTTCTACAAGAGCTGTCATCACGTATACATCTTTTTTTTCTGACTATGCATTCTTATCTTCGGATTGTAAGTACCCTCGTATAATGCTTGTACAATACGAAGCTGCTCTATTTTGACGATATAAGCAGTGTTCAGGAATATGTTACGTCCATCCCAACGTCTGAACTTGATTATTCCGTTGCATGTTTCAAAGAAGCTGTCCGGTATAGGCTCAACATACGCATACCGGCTTGTTTAACCCATGCCGCCGCAGGTCATTTTGACTTCTCATGATACGCTTGTAGACAGGGCCGCTATTTTACTTATCATTTCCCGTGTACAGACGAAATTCATTGTTCTGGCGAGGACTTCCTAAGTCCTCCATAATTTCTTTTGTCAGTTCTACCCTTGTTCCATTTGCCATTTTGTTTTTCTCCTTTTTTCTTTTTATTTATGTAGAAAGTATGTTAGATTTTTATCAATTCTGATTTCTCTCTCTATATATAATTTGGCAAAAAAAAAGAAACCGACGAATCGGCCTCTTTAAAAAAGGAGGGATGTTTACATATTTCCGTCGTAAAACCACATACCTTTACGGTGTGTAGATACACGGCGAGTATTTCCTAACCTTGATTTTCAATCAGAGAAATAGACACCGGTTTTATTTTTTATATTTAGAGTATGATTTATTTTTTTATACGTTTATGCCTTACACCGTAAGTGCATGACTAAGAGCACAATTAAGCCTGCAGAAACACTGAAGCTGTATGGCTAGAAAAACTGCAGCAAAAAAGAGACCTCAATTCGAAGTCTCTTTTTTTTGCTCATTCTTCCAACTTGGCATTATCAGCAAACTGCCTTGCTTCCTGTTCAGATATAAATTCCTTAATATAACCGCCATATCTGAAATACTTCTTTGCATTTCTCTGCCTTTCTGTTATATGGTCAGTTACCTTAACATCGGCACCCACAATCTTTGGATAGTTCTTCGTTCCGCCCCATTCTGCTGAAACTAAGACGTACCATCTATCTTCTTCTGGCTTTTCCTTTTTGATGATTAACCGCTGCACACTCGTGACTTTAGTCGTGAGTTAGGCGGTTTTTGGCATTGTAAAATATGCCTGCATATGGTATAATATGAATATGAATAAAGATGTATATTTTTCAATGCCAAGCGATGTTACATATGGTCGCGGATATGTATATTCTCTTCAATACCATATCGCATGGGTTACTAAATACCGGAAACCTGTATTTACCGGCAAAATCGAATCAGATGTCAGGGAGTATCTGAATGAAACCCTTAAAACTTTAGATATGGATGTCATTGCAATGGAAGTCATGCCGGACCATATACATCTGCTTGTAAACTGCAAGCCGCAGCTTCGACTGTCGGATGCAGTAAAAATATTAAAAGGCAATACTGCCAGATGGCTGTTTTTAAGCCATCCGGAAATAAAGAACCAGCTCTGGGGCGGACACTTATGGAATCCGTCATATTTTGTGGCAACTGTAAGCGACAAAAGCCTCAAACAGGTCACAGAATATATCAATTCCCAGAAGACTAAATAAGAAAGGATGTCTGCAGCATGAAAATGTATACCACATACAGTGTAAAAATCAAACATTACAACAGCATCTTTAAAGAAACTGTTGCCATATACAGACATGCTGTGGACTATATCCTTAACGTATGTCTTGAGAATTGGGAAGAAATATCTTCTCTTGAGGGCAGAAACAAACTTTCTTATGTTGAGCGCCTTATCCATATCACAAAGAACAATCCGGTGCCTGCATATAATTTCGACTCGAAATTTTACAAAATGCCAAGCTACATGCGCCGCGGTGCCATTAATGAGGCCATTGGCAAGGTTTCATCATACAAAAGCAATCTTGCCAACTGGGAGGAAAAACCAAACGGTAGGAAGCCTTCATGTCCGAAAACAGGATGTGTATTTCCTTCCATGTATCGCTCTGTAATGTATAACCAGACAGGTGACTACACTGCACAGATTAAAGTATACGCCCGCAACACATGGGACTGGATTAACATTGGTCTGCGTAAATCGGATATGGACTATATAGCCAGACACTGTCATGACCGCAAACAGTGCGCACCTACGCTTCAAAAGCGCGGACATGAATGGTTTCTGGATTTTCCGTTTGAAGAAAAATGTATGCTTAACAACGCATCTGTGTTTGACCGTACCATTGTTGCTGTGGATTTAGGCATAAACACTGCTGCCACGGTGAGCATAATGCAGAGTGATGGCACTATTCTCGGAAGACATTTTTGCAAGCTTTCTGAAGAAACAGACCGTCTGATGCACAGTGTAAACCGTGTTAAGAAAGCACAGCAGAATGGAAACCATAAAACTCCGAGGCTGTGGGCCAAAGTTAAGGGCATCAATCACGACATTTCAGTAAAAACAGCTGAATTTATTATTGAAACAGCTGTCTCCTACAATGCGGATGCCATTGTGTTTGAACATCTCGACAAAACCGGCGGAGTCCGCGGCTCCAAAAAGCAGCGTACCAAGTTGTGGCGCAGTCAGGAAGTCCAGTCTATTGTCGCTAACAGGGCACACAGACTTGGAATGCGTATAAGCCGTGTCTGTGCATGGGGAACGTCTGCCCTTGCATATGATGGCAGCGGCCGGGTTCTCCGTGGCAAGGATGCCGGTTTTAATACATTTGAAATATGCAGATTCCCAAATGGGAAAGTATATAACTGTGATCTCTCAGCATCATACAATATTGGTGCCAGATATTTTATCCGCGAGATCATGAAATCCATGGACGAGAGTTCATGGTTGCTCATTGAGGCAAAAATTCCTCAGTGCAGTAAGAGAAGCACCTGCACGTTTACTACATTAATTAACCTTAATGCGGAACTTATGTCCATGGCGGCATAGAATTTCTGAGTTAGGCTGTACATGTAGAAACGCAGTCCCTGCCTCCTAAAGAGGCTATGTGCATTATGCACTTATGGGGAAGCGCGCGCCTTTAGTCGTGTGAGGCTTCACTTTGGCAGCAGTCCGTCTTCATAGGCAGCAACTGCATTGTTGCTCATGCATCTTTCCCTGTTGTATCCGCTCATTTATTATCCTCCATTTTTCTTTTTTTTGTAAAAAGAGTATGTAAGATTTTATACGGGCGGATGAGTTTCTATATGAAATGCCTGTATGCACAAAAAAAGAACGCCTGAAAAACTTTTGTTTTTCAAGCATCCTAAAATTTTGTCAGACAATATTATATTTCACAAATGCCGGGCTCGTACTTTGCAACCGGATTCAGCTTAAATTCATTGGCAAGATGTTTTCTCCTAATCGCCTCATCAATTTCTTTATCTCCGCAGGTCTCATTGCGAATAAAAGTATCCAGCTGCTCATACGTAAATCCAAAATTGTCTTCATCCGTCTTTCCGCATAAACCGTCTGACGGTGTTTTGTCAACATACTTAGACGGCAGACCAAGACAATGTCCAATGGCGCAGACTTCAGACTTTGTCATATATCCTAAAGGAGCCACATCCCCATCGCCATCGCCGCCTATCGTAAAATAGCCAACATAATCTTCAGAATAATTGCAGGTGTTAATCATCCTGCCATTATTACACTGACAGACCGCCCTTATCATCTTTGTGCGCTCTCTGGGAGCAATATTCTGCCTGCACTGCTCTGTAATCTCAATTCCACAGTCCTGCAGCTGCTTGAAACTGGCCTCAAGTGCTGATCTTATGTTAATAGTATAGTTTCTGATACCCAAGAGCCTGCATACTTCAATAGAGTCATTGATGTCTGACTGTTCTCCATCCGGCAGCATTACGCCGATGACCCTGTCTGCTCCGAGGGCTTTTACGCACAATGCCGCTGCTATTGTACTGTCCTTGCCACCTGAAATGCCCAGTACGGCATTACAGTCCTTTCCGTTTTTATCAAACCAGTCCTTAATCCATTTGATAAGATTTTCTGTCTGCTGTGCTGCATTGAAATTATACATACTATCTACCCTCCTTCATTCGCCAGTCTATACATCTCTGAAGATAATCCACATAATCCGGGTTTTTGCACATGCCTTTGCCTGGTGTGTCAGAAATCTTGGCTACATCCATTCCGTTGCATCTTGTAGTTTTCATGACAATATTGAGTGCAGGAACATCTGTATCATTGCTTAAGTATGTGCCGATACCAAAAGCTACATTTGTTTCCTTGCAGAAATGTCTGTAAAGCTTGTCAGCACGCTCAAAGTCAAGACTGTCGCTGAATAAAAGTGTCTTTGTTTTAGGGTCAATTCCAAGGCTCCTGTAATGAGCAATCATCTTTTCACCCCACTCATACGGATCTCCGCTGTCATGACGCACTCCTGAGAAAAGTGTCGCATAGGTAAGCTGGAAATCACGCAGGAAACAGTCTGTTGTGATTGTGTCAGTAAGCGCGATACCGTTTAATACTCCATACTCCTTGATCCATGCATCAAGAGCATACCAGTTTGAATATGCCGGATTGTGTTTGTGATTGCCCTGTCCTGTACACATAATCCACTCATGAGCCATGGTGCCTACAGGTGTAAGTCCGTACTTCTTTGCAAGATACACATTTGATGTGCCGACAAACTTTGATGAACTGTGCAGGGTGTCGTTTAAATGTGCGAACTTCTGCACTGCAAGCTCCTGTGCTTCAGCCGAAAGTCTTCTTCTGAGGCCAAACTCTGAGAATGTACCCGCGTACCAGTGTCCGTTCTTTAAATTCTCATACTTTGCATCCAGACGCTTCTTAAAGCTGTCAAGCAGCTTATCATAGTCATATGCCATTCTGAAATACACTTCATTTACAATGGCAAGTGTCGGAATCTCATACATTGAAGTGTTAAGCCATGTTCCTTTTGCCTCGATAGACAAGCCGCAAGGTGCATCTGTTCCTATCTCAAAATCCTCAAAACGCGGCTGCCAGAGACGAAGAAAATCAACATAAGAACCTTTGAACCATTTGATATTGTCAAGATATGCAAGCTCATCCTCTGTAAACCGAAGCTCACAGAAAGCCTTAATCTGTTCTGTTATCTCCTGTACCATCTCCGGTGTAAAATGCACATCCGTATTTCTGCATTTGAATGTCCATGTGGTCTTGTAATCCGTAAACTGATGGAATATTGTCTGACCCATCGAAAATTTATACATGTCTGTCTCTAAAAGACTTGTGATTATCTGGTTTAATTTCATGATATTCTCCTTCCATTTATTACGCTATTAGTATGTCAGAAATCTTTTTGATAAATGGCTTTCTATATAATATTGACCTGAATCATCTTCATTGCTTCTATTGCCGTCTTATGACTTTCAGGCGTTACGCAGGCGCAGGCATTTTCTATTACGAACACCTCTGCGTCTTTACAAAATGTCTTCGCAATCGCCACGTTGCTGATTACGCATATTCCTGTGCAGAATCCGCAGAAATAAATCTCTGTATCGCTGTTGTCATATCTCGCAAGCAGTTCGCCAAGCTCTTTGCTGCCAAAAGTCGGCTTGTCAATATAAGTCATATCATTACAGTCAACTCCACGCTCCTTCATTGCAGCTTTAAGACGAGCGTCTACTTTCCATCCGTTTGTCCCTTTAATACAATGAGCTACCGGAAGCTTTCTTCCTTCCTGAGTATTCAGATAGTTTTCATCATGCGTATCCCTTGTAAATATCACATCATCATATTTGCCTGATCTGATTTCATCTGCAATAACATTTGTTGCCACGTTACACTCCTTGTTTCCAAGAACTCCTGTAATAAAGTCATTCTGTGCATCCACTACTACTAAAATTTTCTTTGCCATAATCATTTCCTCCTACATCATATAATCATCATTTGTTGCATCCATAAGGATTTTTCCAAGTTGCTTTAAATCCTTCCACATCCATCGAGGAACCAGATCCTTAACTTTGTCATAATCTTTCTTATACAGCAAATCTCTGATCATTGTACTTGAAATCTCAATATCGCTTCTGCCAAGATTTCTGATGGTCACATTCTTTAAAATATCATCTGTAAACCAGTTTTCTGCAATCTTCGGGTCGTCGTTGTAATAGAATGTAAAGCTTTTTTCTCCAATTTCATTAGCTATGTTGTAATAGAAGAAAGAACCCCATTCCTTTACATACTGGGCTGCATCCTCCATGCTCCAGTCTGATAAGGTCATAACCTTTACATCTGCACCGCTTAAATCCTCTTCCTGCAGTACGTTTTCAACAAGTCTTTTTCTGTATTCGATTGGAAACGGATTTCTCTTTGTATAGCTTTTGTTTGCACTGCCTATCACAACAAGCAGATTTTCACACTCCGATGCGGCCTGTTTTATCATGTTCAGGTGTCCGTTATGGAATGGCTGTGCCCTTGTGAGCATCACACCGTTTTTATATTTCTTCTGCACTTTAACCGGTTTACGTTCTTCCATGTTAAGGTCAACATATCTGTACACAGCAGCCGGTTTTCTTCCGACAATAGGCCTCTGCGACCTGTCAAGTGAAACAAGCTGTCCTGCAATCTTCTCACGGAACACCTTTGGATGAACGTCCTTTCCTGAAAGAACCTCAAACACCTTAAGCAGGTCCGGAATGGTAAACTCACGCGGCACAAGGTTAAACATAATGCCTGTATACTCAGCCTTATTCCTTATCCTCATAAGTCCTTCCAGTATAATCTGGTCATGGTCAAAAGCAAGCTTTTCGTCTGATACACTGACCGGAATAAAATTTTCCACTGTAATTACACCGTTTTTAAATTTCTCAGACTTGAGGGAGTATTCAATTTTAATCAAGTCGTTTGCGAACTCAAGTTTTTTATCTGCAAATTTCACATCGAACCATCTGGCATCCTTTGCGTCATCTCCTGCAACAGCAGCCTGCTCATATCCATATGGAAGCAGTGCAATGTATGCAATATCAATAATCCTCATACGCGGGTCCCTGTCCGGCTGGCTCATAGTGTAGAGCTGCTCAAGATAAATGTCTGTAAGACCTGTTTCCTCTTTAAGCTCCCTGCACGCTGCTTCATATGCGGATTCCTTTATATTAATAAATCCGCCCGGAAGTGCCCACTTGTCTATCTCCGGATGAGCCTTTCTCTTTATCAGAAGCACCTGCATACAGCTTAAGTCTTCCTTCATACGAAGCACCATCATGTCAACTGTAACCGATGGTCTGTCATAATCGCCCGGCTTATATTCTGCTAAAAATTCCTGTTCTGTTAATCCATTTACATCTACTTTATTCATGTGTTTAACTCCTATAATTACTTTCTATATTTTTTATACTTACTTTATGTACCTATTATAATAACTATTAGTAACTATGTCAAGTACTTTGTAGAATTTATTATCAAGTAAAAAATGTAACTTTCATTCCATGGGTTTTTCGTTACTAATTTATAACTTATGCCTGCGAATTTAAGACGTTTCCATAACTTACCTGCAGGGATGCCGCTATATAGGCTAAAAAAAAGAGGCGCAGCAATGCACCTCTTCTGTTTTTCTTATCCTGTTATTGCAATAATATCTGTATAATCATAATCACTGATGTCGGCATATCCATATTTCAGCAGTTCATCAACAATGTCATTGCAGTTAAACTTGCTGATACCAACAAACATCAGGCCTGTGTTCTGTTGCATACCCTGCTGCGATACCAACAATCCGCACCTATAAGTATTTCCAAATTCATCTACCTCATCATCAGGCTTATTATCAAACACCTTAACCTTATGCTTGCAGTAATGTACATTTGTTGCGGCAATGACCGTGTCGGTACCACTCTGTCTGAACTTTAGTCGCACGCTTTTCTCCTCCCTGTATCCTCATCCGAATATCTTCTCAAATCCGCCTTTTGTGTAGTTGTATTTTTCGATGATTTTTTCCTCATACTTTACAACATACGTTTCAAGTTTCATCTTTACGGCTGTGTCTATCATGTTTTTCGTGCCTCTGCTGTCAACTCTTAAAAATGCTATCAACACACCGTTACATCCCTTCTTCATGGCATATCTTGCCATTTCACCGTTCCTTCTTGGCCCGGCCATTTTTCCGTAACGGCTCCAGTCAGCTGGAAATCTGGCAACAGCCATTCCTTCTTCTCTTGCATATTCCTCGCCCATCTTATCAGTTCCACGGCATGTGCCGCTGATTATGGTTGTACCGCTTACTGGAATTCGCGCAGTCTTGAATATCCACCTGCAGACCTTATTTAATCTGGTCTGGTCTGTGAATTCCCTACTTCCTGCTATTATTACTCTGTTTTCAGGCATCATATGACATCAGCTTCCTTTCTAAGACACACGCACACCCCGGGTGGAGCATGCGCACGCTGCTGAAATTCTTTCGGATATGCCGGTATCCCGCTGTCGAGACCGGATACCGTCCGGGGAACTACTTCAGCTAAACCCGCGTGCATCCGGAAGGACTCGAACCTTAGCTGCCTGCCAAAACCAGACATCCGAATACGATGATAAGCGACGGACCGCTTGGCAGACATGACTGCATGCACACGGCATTGAAAACATACAGCTTCATGTCTGTCATTATAAGTATGATAGATTTTATACCCGTTTATAGCTTTCTATATAAATTTTCCCATATTTTTCATTCCGTAGTGCTACGCACATATAATACTATAATGTCTGAATTTTTGGTGCACCCTTATTATCCTCTTTTGGACACACAAAAAAGAGGCGCATCAGATGCATCTCTTCATTACTGGCATAATAAAAAGCCCCAGACATTATCCGAGACTTTGTTTTAAAAAAGAGTTTACCACGATTTTGCCATTTCTACAACGTGATTAAAATCACGTTAAAATGTACGACTATAAAAGTCTTTGACATTCTGTGGAGCATCTTCAGAGCAGCTTAGACCTATTGTTTTAGTTCTATAGTGCTCTCTCAACGTTTCTTTGTTGTAAATACAAATGATTCCCTGATATCCTCCAATGATTCTTGCTGATACAATCCAGTTGCCAACATCTTCTCTTTTTATTGAGTCTTCATCGTTAAAAAGATATTCCGTCTGCAACACCTTTTTATATCCTTCTGCCCATGCATCATACATTGACTATTGCTTCCTTACACTTCCTCATACTGACATCCATATCGCTTCATATATCCCTCGTATGAAGAATACAATGTTGCCTTATATATACGAGCAAGGCGTTTGCCTTCCTTTACACATTCATCGAATTCTTTCTTTGAAAAGTGTTTATAAAGCTGATCTTTGGAAGCTAAAATTTTACAGCCTGAGCCTGATGCAGCACTTGGTACATACTTAAAGCATGGATCGTACCCCATATCTCCGAATTCACCGAAGAATACACCAATGACAGACACGCCATCTGTGACCAGTCCATACACACTTGTAGGATCTTTCTTATTGATGAATGCTCTAAGCCCCTGTTCCTTGCAAACCTTAAGGTCTGCCAATAATTTTTTTCTTCTTTCCTCTGTTAAACTCATATTTTTTCCTCCATTTTTCTTTATTTTTTATATAGAAAGTATGTAAGAAATTAGAAAACTGGAAATTCTTAGTTCTGATTAACCACGAAAAAAGGAGAACAGACACTTCTGCTCTCCTCTTTTTTATGGCATTCTTTTTTGTTCCCTGATTCTGGACATTACTCTCTTGGCCACATCTTCAGCTTCGTGGCATTCGTATCTGCCGGTATCAGGATTGTATCTGTTGTGCCTGCATTTTGCACAGGCACTCTCTGGTTCTTTACAGTATATGCTCATATCAGTCTTCCTTTCCAACCTCGATAATCAGCGCATGATTATGTATGGTCATGTATCTGATTTCGCAGTCATAAAATGATTCAAGCGGAATCTTGTTATCCTTATCGCATAATTTTGTATCATATGCTGGAGCATCAAGGTCGTTCCATGTGACGTCTTTGCTGCATTCGTATATTGCAAAATTAGCATTGAAGTCGAATTCCTGATTATTTAATATGTCTCCAACCGTCAAATGCTTCTTTTCCCTGCATGCTTCTTTAAAAACATCGTCCACTGTGACGGTTCCTTTTTCCTGTCTGCTGTACCATCTGCACAGCCTGCCATCGCCGTCATCTTTAATGCTTATGACAATGTCATCCAGCATTGGAAGATCTATGTTGTCGCCTCTCATTTCGGCAATAAACATATCCTTATCTTTCCATATGCAGGTTATATAACCCTTATTACAGTTCTCCATCATTAATATAAACATGCTTTTGTTTCTCCTCTTCTTTCAATGCATGATGCACATTGGCACTCTTCTGCGGCCAGTGCGTCGTATGGATTTTCTTCATCCACAACAAATGTGTCGATGTTGTAGATAAATCCATGACTTCTCACAGTCCTATCTTCCTTGCCCCAGTACCCAAGGGCTTTCATTCCTCTAACTGAGCCTGTTGCGTCAATATTTGCGTGACAGCTGTGTCCGAGCCCTGTCGAGCCATCTTTAACCCACGCGATACCAGTTTTTGGATCCCTGTGCAGTTCAGCACATGGCCCTACGTTTCTAACATACGTGTTTTTCATTTTACTTTTCCTCCTGATAAACATATATTCTGACTGGATAATCTTCGTTACCATATGTCGTGTCAACCATTATTCTGTAGCAGTCTGACATAAGAGGCTTTATGAAATATCTCTCATTTGCCCCTTCATATGTGGAAGCCATATGCTCCCTCATTGCCCAGCCGCAGCCCCGCGGGAAGCTCCTGTCAAGTTCACTGATAATGTTTGTAACACCACATATATCCTTTTCCGACACATGGCATCCTTTATCAACAAACCATCTTCCATGCCAGCCATTCTTGAAATACAACCGGAAATAGCCAATGCACTTTCTGCCATTAATGCCGCCGTTTTTTGTATCATCGTTTTCAAAGCCAAGCACGCATCTGTTGTCATTGACATACCCTCTAAGGTCAACATCATCAAGCTCGCGCGGGCATCTGAACAGTTCCTGATACTCACCGCCGAACTGTCCATATACGATGCTGCATACAGCTGTCTGGATCAGCTGTGTCTTATCTGCTTTACTCATTGCTGTTCCTCCTTATTATCATCAACAATTTCTCCTGCACCAAGGTCACGAAGCCACTTGACGAGGTCCTCATCCGATACAGTGAAATCTTCTGCTGAGTATGGATACCTATTATAGGTATCGTTTTTTACGACTTCCGGTGAAAAGTTCTGGACACCTGCATATTCCACCAGTTCCTTTGCAAGAAGCATTGGACTGTGCTTTTTTACAAGTTCCTCAACCGGCAGTCCGACTTCCTCATCTAGTCCGATACACTTAAGCATATCAGCCCACGGAAGCCATGAGTCGTCGAGGTCAACATAACAAAGAGCCGCAAAGTTCTCGTCACCGTTTTCTCCAAACTCTGTGTTCAGATAGAACACATCAAACGTATTCTCAAGGGACTCGTGGTCCTTAAGCTCCTCCTCGCTGAAATGAGGCTTCACAAGACAGCCGCCATAAGCAAGAAAATTAATATCTCCCATGTTTACCCACTCTGTTTTACTCATTGTCTGTTTCTCCTTTCTTTTCAATAGCTTTAATACATTCTGATAAGTACCCATCGAAACTTCTGCCGGTAAGAACCTCAAAAAGCCCGCTGACTGATTTTTGGTCCACGGAATTTTCGTATATATCAAAAATCTCCCCGGACACTCCCGTTCTTTCAAGAAGATGATTTTTTATGCTTTCGTTCATAATGCCCGAAAGAACAGTATCGCAGTCCAGCACAAACGGTCCGCACTGCATCATCTTCTTTATTTTTTCAATTTTTTCATACGCTGTATAAATAGCGATCTCCTTTTCTGCCATATTCAATTTCCTCCATTTCTCTTTTTCTGACATAAAGAGTATGTTTGAAAGAACAAAAACGACATCAAAAAAAGTCCCGGTGAAATCCGAAACCTTTCATTAATGAAAAAAGCCAAACCCTTTTCCATATAAAAATAAAAATCATACTTTCTTAAACAATCGTAAAAAAGGAAGTGAAAATATTAATGAACCATGAAACAGACAAAGCTGAAGCTGGTGAATTTATAATAAAATGCAGCAGAGTAACTTTTGTATGCGACAGCACGCATTTTAATCAATGCATGGCAAAGAACAAGAAGATGTACCGAAATTTAAGTATTCTTACAGGCATTTCCTCATTTGTATTCGTTGCACTTACAATTGCATCGCTTGTAACACTGGCTGCTTCTGCAGGATTTAAGATTCCGCCGGAAGCGGCTATACCATTTCTTGCAGTATTCGGGCTTTCATTTTCCGCCGAGAACAGACAACGGCCATATATCGAAAAGCTTATTGCAGCTGATTATATTTTGAAAAACGACAGTGACTATATAATTCGTAGGAAAGACGAGCACACATGCCTTATGACAACTTTAAGAATGAGCGCGCAGGCAACCCACGCGGCAAAAGCCGGGCATGCAGTGAATTTTAATTCAATTTATATTCTCGTCAGGGACAATACAGACAAATTGTCAGCGTTTTTAAGCAGCAGTGAATTGAAAATATCTCTGATTCTTCGTACCGGAAGCCGCGATATCTGGTTTGAAGTTTAGAATGAGCCGGAGAAATAAATAAAAAAACACGACAAATTTATATAGAAAGCCATTCCTTAAAATCATTTCTGACATACTATATATGTAAAACAGAGGAAATCTGTTAATACACAACTCCAATTTTCTTTTTAAATATGGGCCGGGCGCGAAAGTGTCCGGCCATACGTGTGCCCAAAACGCAAAAACAGGAGCTGAAAAATATCCAGCCCCCGTTTTCGGTATTTATTAAACAAATCATAAAGGAGTGTATACGCAGGGACTTGTTCTCCCCTGCAATATAAGTATGATATATTTTTCTTTCGATTTTCAGCTCTTCAGAAAAATCATATCTCGTATTCTTCCTCTTCCTCGCGGGTTCTGTTTCTCCCCGCACGTCGCTGTCTTGACTCATCTGTTTCAATCTCATCTCTGTCTCCTTTAATCTTATGGAGTGCTTCAAGGTCAAGTCTTGTCGATCCGAACACAGCGTCAATGTCGATGCTCTTAACAAGTTCCAGATCTATATGTACATTTTTCAATTTATAAAATCCTTCTAGCGCATCATCATCCATGTTGTAAGCGCCCCCAAAGTCCATGCGGTCAACCTCGCCTTTGTACTCTCCGATTTTGTCAATCAATTCGCGACTTATATATCGACAATCGTCTGATATGATAAGTGTCAGATCTCCGTCTATCGTGTACAGTGCCTCATTTTTCCCTTCTTCCTTTATAATTTCCTTAATCCTTGCAATTATTGCCATTATTCTTTCTTCATTCATTTTTCTAGCTTCCTTTCTGATAATAATGTCTGTTAATGTTAATTAACTGCACAATATATATGGATTTTGCAGAATTAACACAAAAAAAAGAGACCGTTTCCAGTCTCCCTTTTTCTATATGAAATTTTCTATTTTATCCGTAATATTCCTGAGCGAGGAAGTCTGGTTCGCCGTCTATCCCCAGCTCATTCATATATGTCTTGCAGATTTCTGTCAGGAAACTCAAGCAAGGATCCTCGGTAATTCAATTACCGAGAGGAATTGCCTTGCCGTAAAAATAAATTCAACTTATGGCTTTCGATAATAACACAAAAATCCATTATCTCTTTGTAAAATCATACAATAGCGTTGATTTACTGTTACAAGTGTTCCGTCTGATTTTCTAATGTCAAATGAGCCACTTGAACGTGTCATTACCCTGCCTACATGAGTTCCTGCATATTTACCATGTGGAGAAACAGCTTTTACAATATCTCCATTCTGAAATCCAAAACGTCGTTTTGTGCCTTTGGGAAGCTTAACAGTAATGATACCGCATTTATTAATCTTGCCACGGAAACGTGTTCCACGTCCAACAGCCTTTGTGATAAAACAATATCCATTAGTTAAATCCTTATATCCATCAGACGGAATATTGCCGACACAGAGAGCATCATAATGATGGTCTTTTGGCAGTCCTAATTTCTCACGGTTATATTTAGTCCTTCCACCAGAAGAACATTCCACATCTTCAAACATGCTGAATAATTTATTTTCAACATATCGTCTATATGCGGATACCCACGCACAATAACGATTGCTTACACCTGAAATCTTATGATCCAGCACATTTTGTATTCCCTTGCGACGGGCATCAGCCAAGGCGCTTTTGCCTTTAATTGCACTAAGCCATTCAGCAGGTGTTTTAGCACCTTTGAGACTGTTACAGGTTCTACAGGACAATGTGGCATTTTTAATACTGTTACTTCCGCCTCTGGATGCAGGAATTATATGTTCCCATTCCAAAATAGGATCTCCAGACTTGCCACCACAATATTGGCAGGTATGCCCATATTTATCGAGTAAATATTCTCTGACTTCATATCCAAACAATGTACCATGTTGATATTCAACGCCTTCAATATCTGGATTGTCTAACAGCTGGGTATCGAAACGAACTGCTTCAAATGAGCATTGTGTAATATTGAACAGCTTTTTAAGCCGGATTATCCAATTTATTACATTATCTGTGACAGATTTTACTGATGGTGGAAGCCAACCAGCAGGTCTTGAGCTGTCATAACTTGCCTTGCTATCTTTATTTTTTTGATTGTTTCCCCATTTGGGTTTGCGGTATCTTGTTTCGCGGCTGCGCCTATTCCGACGAGCCATTCTTCTGGTGTCAAGATTTGATTTTACCATTTCGCCACGATGTTCAATCTGCTGATAGAATACAACAGCACCGTCTTTAATCCTAACAACTGCAATACCAGTGTATTTTGCTCCGGGATCAATTTTAATGCGGTATTCGTCTCTTGATTCCATTTTATTTATATCAGCATCTTTCACAATTATTGTAAAAGGATAATGCCGATATATACATGCACGTTTCTTAGTAAGAAGAATTCGTGCCCTTCGTTCCGAGCAGACGCTCAGCGGTTTTTTATGTTTATCTAATGTGATGACCATACCGGCATCTCCTCTCTTAAAAGTTTTCCCAGTTACGGGCTTGTAATGAAGGATAATTCTTCGTCTCCTCGCCAATGTTATAAGCGTTACATGAATGCGCACAAACCGGAGTCTCGGACCGGTTAACTTAACTGACCATTCCTCGGAATATACCGTGTTGGAGAAGTGCACGGATCCGCCAACTTATAACGTAGTTTTTATCTGTTGAACAGATTAAACTTAGGCTGCTCAACTAATCTACTGAACATAAACATGATTTCTCATGCTTGGTTATTCAATAGCCGAGTAGTTGACTATCGCATTCAAATCCAAATCCATAAACCATCATTGTGCTACTGCTCATATCTGTTTCTCCATTCTAAAGCATAATTTCGGCATAATCTTCTTTACTCATGCCTGTTACATCGCAGACCTTGTTAATAAACTCCATATCGTCAAGACCGTGATACTCTGTAAGGCTGTTATCGTACCAGCCAATTATCGCGTTTTCCAGCGCTGTCTTAAGCGCTGTTGTGTCGTATAATATACTGCTCATTTTGGTTCCTCCTTTATGCTACATAGTCTAAATCAGCAACATTATCCACTGTTGCCTCATAGACTGCCTCAATTTTTCCCGGCACATGGCTGCCAATTTTAAGTGCATTTGCCAATGTCAAGGCATCATCCCTGTTTACAGCGGCGACAAATGCCCGTCTGCCACCTGTGAATTCAACGATATAATACTTATACCGTTTCACCCTGTCGGCAATCTGCTTTGCCTTATTGATGTACAAAAACAGTTTTTCACGCTCGTCTATCTCGTATCTGAGAAGATCCTCGTTGCTCTTATTCTTGTAATACCAATAAGTTTTTTCTCTTGCAGTCTGATAGCTGCAATTGTGCTGCTTCATAAACTGGCGCACACTCGCATGCCATCTGCCCTTACTGATATTATTCATCAGCTCATTGTTGGAAAACAGATCGTCGATGGTCACATCATGCACGAGCGCATATTTTCTTAAAAAATCCATCGCCTCATACATATCAGTGCGATCATCTATTGTAACCTGTTTCAGCTTTTTAGTGTCGGTTATTAACTTCCTTATCGCCTCCACTTCTTTTTCGCTTAATTTCATACTTTTTCCTCCATTCTTCTTTTTTATATGGAGAGTATGATATAAATTGAAAAAATGAAGTTTTCCGACAACAACACCGGGCTCTGGCAATGACGATATTTTCAAAATATCGTCAAACGGATTTCTTTTCTGCATGTCCAAAAACCCAGCAAATACAAGGCTTTCAACAGCTTTGCAGCATGGTGTCAAAAGAATCCGGGCAAATTCCAAATAATATGACACCAAAAAAAAGCTGCATCTCTGCAGCCCTTTGTTTATCATACCACTTTCTTATTCGCCGATTTCATAGATGACAAGAACGCTGTTAAGTCCCGCAACAGGCGTAACCGATACCACCCTTGCATTCTTTTCTTCCAGCACATAGTTAATTTCATCCTCGGCGTCAGAGGCGGAGTACATTTTTGCCACCTGTTTTGGCTTCGGTTTGTTGAGCAGATACTCCAAACAACCGACCAGCTCGATTCCCGTCCTTGTTTCCCACACATTCATGATAGTTTCCTCCATTCTTCTTTTTTATATGGAGAGTATGTTAGATTTTGCTTAAACCGGCATATAGCTTTCCATATAAGTATGCAAAAAAAAGAGCCGCATTGTGCAGCCCTTTTTTAAATAACCTTATTCCATGTTTATCGGAACACCATCTACTCCTGCGGATCCGCCTGAATCCGTCGGCGTGTAGTGGTCGCCCGGCATTGGAAAGAGTATTCTAAGGAGCAGATAATTGATTGCATCCTCCAGGTACTCCGTATTTTTTGTTCTATTGAATTTGATAAGGCATTTATCAAGCGAGCCTAATGCATCAACTCTTCCGCCTCCAAAATTCTTGTCAGCCGGACCATATTTGTAATATGATACATCCAGCTTCTGCTTACAGCGCACGATTGTATCATCAATTGTGCGCTCCTTAATTGTTCTGTCTTCCATCTTCTTTTCCTTTCTTATTTTTCCTCCCAGTCTTCGCAGCTGTCGTTATAGCCGGTTGGAAGACCGTAATTGTCAGAGCACTCATTGCTGCAGGTGAACTCTCCTGCGTCCCTGTCATACCTGTTATATAGGCAGTTTCCACATCTTTCGTCCATCTACTTTTCCTCCTTTGTTTTTTCTGTTTCCATGTCCATAAGCTCGATGCCGTTTTCATACAACATCCCTGATATAGCACACGCCATCTCAAGCGGCACCTCCATGCCAAGCATGTTCTGTAAATGCTGCCACTCATCCCATGTCATAATGCTGTCTTTTTCTGCCCTTGCAATTTCAAGAAGCTGTCCCTTCTTAAACTCTTCAAATGGCTCGTCAACATCTGACAATGCTCCCACATGGACAAGCCATGTATTGATTTCTTCCTGTTCTTTCTTTGTGTAACCCATATGTTCCTCCTTTTCATTACCCCGGAAATGTGTCAAACAGTTTATTGTTTTCAACATCTCCAGCTTCATACAGATATGCTCCATTGTTGATGTATTCATCACAGTCATCTGACTCTGTCAGAATTCTTCTTTTCGGATATTTCGCCTTAAACAGAGCCTCTGCCGTCTCTTTGTTTTCTGCTATGATGACACCTTTGTCGCCACTGCTGTTTTCGTATGCAAACATGTGCATTTCTTTTAAAGCAACAACCGCCTTCTGAAGCGCGTCATTAAGAAAAGTCTCTGCATACAGCCTTCTGTCTCTTTCGTCAGCATCTGGAATTTTTTCATCCACAATAGGATAAAGCGCTTCCAGCTTATAATCAGAAAACACATATTCGGTTATAATTTCTTTTGCTTCTGCTTGAGTCATATGTTCCTCCATTTCCGCAAAGATACAATCTCTGCTAAATTAAATTTCCTGCACGAAAAGAGTAATAGCCATCTGTTCCAACTATGATATGGTCACAGAGCTCGATTTTCATCAGCTTTCCTGCCTCCATAACCTCTTTTGTTGTGTTCATATCGCACTTTGACGGTGATATATCACCCGTGGGATGGTTATGGACCATAACAAACTGTGATGCTCCGCACAGCATAAGGCGCATAAAAATCTCTCTGGTGCCTACAAGCGAAATGCTGACGTTTCCATGGGAAATCTCAAAGACGCCAAGTGGTCTACATTTGACATTCATGGCAACAATCCATACGTGTTCCTCTGCCAGATATGAAGCATTAAAGACATCATCCATGACCTTTTTAATCTTTTGCGGCGATATCATCTTGTCCACATCCGGACAGTTTCTTGATTCCTCCTTAACCAAATAAGGATGCTGCTCCTCATTGAGCAGCATGTCATACTTTGTTACTCTCATTATTTTATTTCCTCCGTTTTTCTTTTTATATGAGAAGTATGATAGAAAATAAAATACTGAACGCGAAAAAACGGCATCATTTCTGACGCCGGTTTTTCTTGGATGTCCATAATTATATACTTAGATGTCCAGCTCTGAGTACACTATAAGTATGATAGATTTATTTTTCATTTATTGATTTCTATATAAGTTTTTGCGTTAACACCTGCAAAAAAAATGGCAAAATCTCATTTTCCCTTTTTCTGACATACTCTCTGCAGATATTTTCAGAGAGGAGGCATGACAAACAGTGACAGTTAACTACTACGAAATATTATGCGGCCAGAGTTCTTCGTGCAGGTCAATACAGCACAATCATCTCATGCGCGGATTGTCTGCCCATAAAACTAAAACATTCATTGTGAAATCCGATCATTACCCTGATATGACCGAGCTGACCGTATATTTTAAAAGCAAGCTTCGCGAACTAAGATGCGACGGTATATACGGAGTCAGATATATTTCAAAGGAAACTATTAACGAGCTGTATTCGGAAAAAGAACAGGAAAAGTTTCTCTCTTTTCCGGATATGCAGACATCATGAAATATTTATTGGCACGAAAAAAGCACCGGAATTTCCGATGCTTCTTTTTTGAAAACAGATTAAATTATATGTATGAAGTCCTTAAGCTCTGTATAGAGTGTTGTAAGGCCTTCCTTTTCCATATCTTTTCTGACCTCTTCAATCGGACAGTTGTTAGGATACTGAACACATGTGCCCATGCTGTTTCTTGCAAGGCACTTGTATCCCTTCTTTACTCCCTTTTTGAAGATCTTCTCATCCTCTACAAGATTAATAAGCTCTTCAGCAAGGAAGCTGAAGTCAATAATTCTTGGATCCGTTTTAAACAGAGCCTTAACGACCTTGTCAGTGCTCTTGGCTGTCCACTCTGCTATGAGGCTGTCAACTCTTTTTTCGGCCTCCACTGTATCAAATACAGGGTATCCTCCGCTTCCATCTGCGAAGTCATTATACACCCCGACTTTTTTGTTATTCAGGTATATATTGGCAATAAAGCCTTCGCCCTCCATTCCGTATGTTTTCTTGACACTTTTGAACTGGAGATTATCTCCAGCAATTATCAATGCTGCCATCTTGTTCCTCCTTATCTGCCTCTTTTTATTTCATCAATATCCTTGACTCTAACTGCCACATAGTCGTTGTGGTAAGAACTAAATACCGAATAGGCATTTAGTGTATTTCCTTCTTCTTCTATCTCGTCAATGCTTTCGGTTCCGTATTCAAAATCGTCGGCATCTCCGTCTTCGTCATTGCGGTCATCATCAACCATGGCCATTAGAAGCCTTTTAACCTCATCTTTTGTTCCTGTAAATTTGCTTACGCAAGGCCCATATTCTGTCGACCCTTCGATAATTATCCATTATGTTTTTCTCCTATTTTCTATACTCAATCGAAAAACTTTCGATAGTGCCGATGAAACCGTTTAAGTTTTCCAGCCAGAGTTTTACACTTTTGTATGCATCCTCCATCCTGCCGCTATTAATATAGTGGTTAACAAATTCCTGCGGGATTTCTGTTTCCGATGGCAGAACTGACAGATATTTTTCTGTATAGTCCTTGCCGGTCATTACATCAATGACACTCCACTTGATGTCCGCAGCATACCACTTCCTGGCGCAGATAACTGTGCCATCATCTTCCACAGCATAGCCTGGAAGAATCATTAACTCGCTTAAGGTTATAATCTTCTCATCTGCAGAAAAGGCCTTAAACTTTGCTGAGTCTATAATTGCCTTTGTATTTCTGCCCATTTCTACGACAAGCCCATGCAAGCTTTGCCAGAACTCAGGTGTTGCCTCCATGTTAATAAACCTGCCTGTCTCAGGCGCTTCTTTTCCGAAGATTATTTCCTGACATTTTGGACAATATCCCGTCTTTACGAACTCTCGCTCAAAGGCATCGAAATCTGTAAGCTCGTCTTGTATCCTGCCACCATACATTGCATAGTGGCGATGCTCCGCTGCCATCGTCTCATCTTCCTTGAGTCCGGTAGTTCTGCCACACATCGGACAGGTTCTTTTAATAAGTTCTGTTGTTTTCATTCTTTGTTCCTCCATTTTTCTTCTTTATATAAAGAGTATGTTTGAAAGTAGAAAAACGAAAAGCCGGATGTATTCTTATATGAAAGGCCATTTCTCAAAATCATTTCTGACATACTATATGTGTAAGACAGAGAAAAATCTGTTAATACACAACTCCAATTTTCTTTTTAAATATGGGCCGGGGGCGAAAGTCTCCGGCCATACGTGCGTAAAAAAAGAAAAGAGAGGAAAAATCCTCTCTAATCTTTTTTGGTATGACTAAAGGATTACAAGCTGCCCTGTTGCTGCATTACACAGGTATGCATTGTCGGAGAGCTGCTCCTCTTCGGCCACCTCTGCGCCATTTACCTCTTTTACGAGGTCACTCAGATTACTACCGAACGTCATGTACGCTGGTAAAACCAGCATTTCATGGACAGACGACGGAATCAGCACGAGGTTTGTTTCCCCAAGCATCTGACTGACGCGCTTCACGACACGTCTGCTTGTTATAGTGCCTGCACCAAACGATGTTGCTGCATTTGTTACAACTAGCATTGGAACCGGGTCTTCCACTTCCATATCTGCAGGAATAAGTCCTTTTTCCTTCAGCATGTCCATTACAGACATGATATTTACGTCTGCTGCGACATTTGCTTCCGCCGCCAGCCATGCCTCTTCAATGCTGACTCCAGTCACCTTGCAGACAACATCTGCGAGCACGAAGCTGCTGTCTTCCTGTACACAGGAGGCATCTACACGGATGTATTTTTCAATACCCTGTGCAAATGGCTTTACGACATCTGTTTCTTTGCCACTACCAACTCTGCGTAAGCAGACTTTTGCAGTCTTAAGGATGTTATCCCTTGTTACGGGATTTGCCTTTGAGGCTACATTGTACTGCGCCCTCATGTCCGCTGCAACCTCAGCAAGTGCAACATATATATCTTCACCCTTGCATGCGTTTACACGGTTTGCAACATCATCAGTAATATTGAATGATGGTCTTACGCTCTCCTTGCCAATGATGACACATGGCTGGCCGTTTTTCTCTCCGACCATTGCCATACCTGCCTCAAGTCCATTAATTGCATCTGCCACCATTGTGGCGATTTCTTTTTTAGTCATGTTAAATTCCTCCATTTTTCTTTTTTGATATAACAAGTATGTTAGAATTAATAAAAATGAAAAAAGTCTGCAGGAACCATCCTACAGACTTTTTTTTGGATTAATAAAACGTTATCTCCGGTTTCGCACCGGCGGCCAGCGCAGCCTTGTACACCGCCTGCCCTTTGTCATACCCATAATCTCTCGCCCACTCTTCAATGGAACTGTATACAGGTCTTCTTCCCGGAAAACAGAGGTACTGTCCTCTGATTTTCTCTTCAAAATATTTTTCCGCCCATTCCTTTGACACGCGAAAACTGTAATCGCATGTCTGGATCTCTATTGTTTCCATGTTTTCTCCTTTCTAAGCTGCTGCCTGCCAGTATCCTCTCTGCGTGTTAACGCATACGCCTGCCTTTGCAAGCATCTGAAGAGTCTGGCGGACTTTGTCTTTCCAGTGCGGGTTGGCCTTTGCTTTTGCATGTCCCTCAAGCTGCGAATAAATCGCATCAAGTGAACTGCTTCCATGCATCTGTCGAAGCACTGCCGCTACGACATCCTTCCATGTCGCCATACCCTCAGAGTCTCTCTGGTCAAGACTGTACGCATGCGGCATGACATAGCATATCTGGTATCCTCCCGGCTTTCTGATGACAGCAATCATCTCATGTCCGGTCAGTGCCCTCTGGCTGTTTCCATAGCTTTTATTCTGTCTTCCGCTCCATGTGTTATGCTGAAGCTTGACATAGCTCTGGTAAAACTCGCCTGGAAGGCATAACGCCTGATTCATGCTGTAGAATTTTCCATTTGCACGGATTTCGCCTACAAGCATGACCATGAAAGCTCCCGGTTTCATAGCGTGATAAGCTCTCATATGAGCCTTGTTTATTTCCTGCATGCCCTGTGCAAAAGGCATGTTCTGGATGTCACGCTTTGCAAGCTCAGGAGAGCCTTTCCAAGCACCGTTTGAATACTTGATCCGGTTAATTCCAGGATATGGCATGTGTGAGAACACCATATCTGCTGTTCTGATTTCATCAGGAAACTCCTGACTCATGTCGGTAAAATCCATTGACTTTATGCCATCACGAACAGGATTTGGATTCAAATCCACGCCGCAGTATGGCACGCCATAGTCAAGACACATGTCATAATTTGTGCCGCTTCCTGCGCACAATTCAAACATTGAATCTGCCTGCAGCTTGTCTATAAAGCCAAGCGCTACTTTTCCGCTGCAGTTTCCCGGGTAGTTGTTTGCTCCCCAGACCCTGTCGCGCGGGTTTCTCTCCGGATAGCTGATGACCGTTGTTGTCATCTGCTGTCTTACTTCGTCAAGGACGCGGCGTAATTCCACGTCCAGATCCTCATATTTTTTCATTTCAGTTCCTCCTATAAAGTTGAAAAATCTTTGTACTCACTGATTCTCTGCAGCTGCCTGCACAAAGAACCATCTGTTATATATACATCTTCCGTATCATCGACCCATCTGCCGCCCTGCGCGGTGCTGATTCGAACGATGTCGGCATAATCTTCATCTTTCGATGCGTCATATTCTTCATCCTTATAGATATGAAGAACCAGATCGTTGTTTTTGCCGAACTCGTATACCTCCAGCTTGTCATCTGCTTCCATATCATGGCAATAGCTGATGATGGTATCAATGTCCGGCCTGCTTAATTGAAATGTCATAATATTCCTCCAATTTTCTTTTTGAAAAAGTCTACAGTGATATAGACTCAAGTTCCTCCTGCGTCTTTGCTGAGTGTGTAACCGTCACACTCGTAATCACAGGGTCCTTTATGCCAGACGCCCTGCACAGATCCACAAAAGACTCATCAAGCTCAGCCCACGCTTTAGGTGATTTGACATTTTTGACATCAAACGACGTCTCTTCTGTCACCTTGTTGTCGTTCATGAAGTCAATATCGACAGCCGACCAGCTCTTGATTTTTGTTTCTGTCTGAATTCCTTTCATTTTAATAAAATCTGAAATAATGTTTTTATTCATGTGTTTTCCTCCTTATTTTGCCGTAACGTAATAGACGTAATATCCGTCTGTTGTTCCTTTGTACTTAAAGCTCATCACATACAGACCTCTTCTGCCTAGACGGCCGAGACACTGCTGAGCCTTTTCCTTTGTGTTGAGTTTAACGTTCTCTATCATCGTTTCCTCCCTGTTACACGGTCCAAGGACCATTTTCCGTTTCTTTTTCTCATGTTCAATTGCCTCCATTTTTCTTTTTTATATGGAAAGTATGTTAGATTTTGCTTAAACCGGCATATTGCTTTCCATATAAAAAAGAGCCGCTGTCTGCGACTCTCTTTTAGAACATTAGACTTCAACTATTTTCCAATAGCTGCTATGTTTTCCAAAATCAGTATGGATTCTTGCCGACCACGGACCAAGATATATATTTGTGAACTCCATATGTTCCAGCACGTTGTCTATATAATCTCGCCATCTTTTGTCATCAAGCTTCAGCTTTGAGACTATTTCCGACTGCATTGCATTATACGCTTTTTCATATGTGTCATATATTTCCATCTGCAATCTGCCGTCAATATTGTCCGGACTGTAAAAATCATTTGATCTTATAAGTACAATTTTTTTGTTTTCTGCAAACCTCATGCATTTTCCTCCTGTATCTCAAATCCCGCGTGGCAGTATCCTGCCTCATCTGAGATCCAGTCTGAAACAGCCTCGCTGTCAACACCATTCTCGTCAACGTAACAATCAGGTATGCGCATTTTCTTCGGAAGCGCCGATAAAATCTCAGCTTCCTCTTCTTCCGTCATGTCAGCATCTGATACATCCCATTCGATATTAACTGCGTAATATCTTTTGTGGTTACGTCTCCATTTTGCAATGTGCTGCTTCATAGATTCTATGACCTTTCTGCCTGCCTCATTTGGATAGATGAAAGCTGTTTTATACTCATAATCAACATAATCGTTCACATTGACAAAGCCCGCATCTTCCATGATACTGTTTTCTCTTTCCAGTATCTCATCTACAGGAATGAGCTTTTTGCCATATTCGTGTCCGTACAGGATGTACTCATCTTCTGGAAATTCATCCTCTGAAATATATGCCGTGATAAGATACAACTCATCCTCTGGCACATCCTTCAAATAATCTTTCAGGACAGCGGCTTTGTTCTTGTCCATATAATCAGATAAGTGAAGATCATGTATTTTTCCTATCTCAATATCTGATACAGCTTTAACATCATTTGTAAAGAAGCTTCCTGTGAAACCATAATCAATTACCTTATTCACTCTTTGTTCCTCCTTATATCTCATCGTTTCTTGCAGCCTCTACAAGGTCTGCAAAGTTCCATATGCCCATATCCCTGAGTGAATCCTCGCTGTAGCTTTGGCTGTCAACATCCAAAGTTATAACAGCATCCTCTTCATCGGGACATTCTCTGCCATCTTCTGCAGCCTCAATCATGTCCTCATATGAAGGCCATTCAAATTCCTCAAGACCGCCTTCGCTGCTTGCCATAATGTTAATCATCCTGTGTTCCTCCTTTGCTATAAAATTTCAAGTTCATATTTTCCGGTATCAGACTCAAACACATCGCCTTTTTCAGCAGTATTCAGCCACTTAACGGCTGCGTCTGCTTCATCTGCACCCATTTCTGAGTTAATCCTGCACCACAGTTCCTCCGGACATCTTCTTGATATCCTCTCGTCTCCTCCGTCTATGAGCCGGAAAAGAACAGTTCCTTTTTTTCTTTTACTCATGTTCTTTTTTCCTCCTGTTTTCTTTTTTATATGGAAAGTATGTTAGATTTTGCTTAAACCGGCATATAGTTTTCCATATAAAAAAGAGCCGCAATCGCGACCCTCTTTTTTATTTTTTCTTTCCCTTGTAGATGTAGTCAGACCATATTTCCATGATGGTATCTGCTATTTTTTCTGCAGAATTGAGATCACTTCTGATATAAGCATCAACAAGCTCGTTGTCTGCATTATAAAGCTTAACCTCATGAGCAGGCTCGCCTTCATCCCACACATACTGAATGACCAGAAGCATGCCGTTACCTACTTTATAGGCTTCAAGGTTTTCCATATCATCGCAGCTGTGTTTTGACACGAAATCTTTAGCCATTTCCATGGCCTTTTCCTTCATGACAATCTCCGGATATGCAATATCAACGAAATATGTTGCATCGTCAGCCTCAAGCATCCAGAGGCATACATACTTATTTTCCGGCTCCGTGCGTGACAATTCATTATCATCCGCATCCAGAAGCACTCCTTCTGCGTATGGACAATCCTCTTCTGTACCAATGACCAGCCTGATGACCGCCTGCACTCCGTCAGGAAATACTACAGTATGCTCAATGGTATCACCGAATCCGAGCCCATACTTTGTATAAATCCTGCTCCCCGGTGTGTTGAGAAGCTCATTAATATACATAGCCTTCTTTTTTGTCAGCATTACTTTTTCTTTGTATTCTGCTATCATTCCAGCTCCTCCACATTCTAATATTCTTCCGGCAGCAGTGCTGTCACTTTCAAATTGTTTTTGCTATACTGTTCATTTAATGTGATTTTCATCATATTTTTGTTCCTCCTTATCCTACTGCATAAATTCGCTGATATGTTCCATGAGATACTAATTTTCCGCATGGACACTCAGACTGCAGGCATCTTGTTGGAATACCCGCTGCTTCATATACTTTTAAGATGCGCTCAATATCATCCTGAAATCGGGTATATCCATTTTCGGTGAACCACGCTTTAGATTCCGTGTTTGGATGAGTACCATACCACAACGGAACCCTTAGCCTGTGATAAATTTCCGGCGCAACTTCATCTGCTGACGGCCGGAAATAAAATTCATCTTCGAAATAATCCGTCCACCTATCCTCATGCCATGCCTGTGCAATGGCATCATCGAGGACATTCAAAAAACCGGTCCATCCACTGCCTATTTTGCACTCAAACCTCTTAAGCATCCCGGGTCCTCCTTTGCTTCCTTAACCGCTGCTATAATTTCCTCGTCAGACACACCTGCGCTCATGCACAGTTTGACTGCTCTCCCAAGGTGTCTCAGCAGCTCCTCTTTTTCTGTTTCCTTTTTTGTCTCTGTCCGTAGGTCTCCCGCGCTTACATAGTGTCCGCCTGCCAGTAGGTATCCATTGCTGCATAGGTACGCTTTAATTTTGGACACGACATATGCCATTTCAGACTGCGTCATATCCCAGCTGGCAGTCTCTGCACAGCCATCGCCATCTTCAAACAGCATCCAAAAATGCCATTCCGGGTCGCTTTTCATCGGAACGTCTACCCGCAGATAGCAGTCATTCCCATCTTCGTCAACATACTTTCCAACCACGAAGGCATAATCGTCGCCACATGGCTCGATTTTCATGTTTCTTAAATTAAAATCTGTTCTCATCGTTCCTCCACTTTCCTTATTGTTCTATCGTGTTACCGCTCTTTTTAAGTTTTCTCCTTTCCTCTTTTTATATGGAAAGTATGATAGATTTTGCATAGTCCACATCAAGCTTTCTATATAAAAAACAGACAGGCTGTGAAACCTGTCTGTAAAAAAAATAATAAAAAGAGGCATATTACCCACGGTTGTCTGAACCGCAGATAATATTATGAATATATTTACATCATAAGTATGATATTTTTTTCTAACGTTTTTGGTTACGAAAAAGCTATTTATCTGCAAGTGCAATCAGCGAGTTTCCACACGTTATACGGTCCGCGTCCTCTTCCCTGCTTGGAACAAAGACAATGACATCCCAGCCGTCTTTTACAAGTGGCTGTTCAAACTTCTCATACACATCAAAATCTGTAACGATTTCATAGCCTTCATTTACAGCCTCAACAGTCTCATGGATTGGTGTGATTTTTACGATACACTTATCCTTGTCAAAATATTTGTTCATAAGGTCAACATCAAGATTACACTTAGAGGTAACTGCAAAGTTCAATGTATATTTGCGCTTCTTCGGCATTGGAAGTGTCTTGATTATATCGCTGATTTCCTGCAGAGAAAGTGACTTATTGCGGAACATTTCATTGCGCTTTTCCTCATCGAGCGTATTAATGGAAAACTGCAGGCCAAAGCCATCCTCTCCGCCAAATTCAAATCCTGTTTCAACCCATTTATACAGGAAATCACATAAATTCTTGTTTGATTTCGGCATCATGGTCGATACAACAGGATGATATGTATCGAATGTTGTATCTGCATCCGGCGCTGCAAGCATTTCTGCAATCATGCGGGCAGAAGTGATAACATTGTAGTTAAAGGTCGGTTCACCCATGCGCGCATAATGAACGTTAAGACGCGATCCGTGCCTGATGCCGGAAAGAGCAATACCGGTTGAAATTTCAGATATAAGCTCCATTGTGCTGACGTTTCCGTGGAATCCAAGTTTTGGGCAGTCGCAGAAGTTGCAGCTCATCGGACAGCCTTTCTGGCTGGATACTGTAACAACGAGCTTGTCAGCAATGTCAACAGGCTTGTGCTCTACTTTCTCAATACGTTTTGTGTATCCAAGAAAGTCTGCCTTGATATTATTTTCTTTTCCATAATCACCAACATAAAGGTATTCAACATTCAAGTCAGTATCAGATACGATTTTGCCGGTATGTGTTTCTGTGATTTTTCGCATATGTATATCTCCTTTAAAAAATATGAAAACAAAAAGTTTTTGTTCTTTTGTCCTATAATATAAGTATGATATTTTTTTTATGCGTTTTTATTGTTTTTTGACAAAAAGTCAGGACTTTAGACCACAAAAAAAAGAGCCGCAATCTTCTGCGTCCCTTCTTTTTTCGTCATCAATCAGTTTAAAACACATTATCTTCCGCAACATCATCAATAAGTTCAATTTCTTTGTCATCGTCAATAAGAAAATATTTAACTTCGATGCTGGATTTTGCAATCTGTTCCTCTGAGAAGCTAGGATACCTTCGACGATTCCTCTCCGAAACATCAAGCTTTGCTGTCATAAGCGTAAAGTCTTCAGCCTCTACGATATACGCCGTGTTAATCCATATCGACTTTCCATCGTGCTGTATCAGCCTTATGATGCTGTTTGGTGGAAGACTGCCGACTCTTCTGACGTATTTGTACCAGCATGAGCTTCCGGCTCCGCCACAGCATGTCATTTCAAGCCTTGTAACTTTCTCATACTCAGGCTCTCCTACCCATTTTGACAGCTTATCCTCATTTACAATTTTTGTTTCTTCTATATATGGAATGTTATAAACTGGTGGCAAAAAACCCACAGGCTTGCCTGTGGGATGAAAGCCACTATATTACTAGCTTCCATCCATTTACATGAACGGATCTTTTAATTTTTGATATAGAAACAGGTAAGTGATTTTGTAATGCTATTCTCTTTCCTTTATCTTGAACGCCTTTTACTGCGTATTTAACATTTTTATACCAGACAAAATCATACGGTCTATACTGATAATGCTGCTTTCGTACAACAGTTTTTCCTTTAGATATTTTTGGACCTCTGTAAATACGTTCATTTTTGTTAGAGTTACGCAACTCTCTACGATTTGTTCTGTTGCAGCTTAACTGTTTGCCTGATTTAACAGTCCCATCTCTTAAATCTATATATTTAGCATCATAGAATTTACTTAAAATACGATTATTGCGTCGCAGTTTCTGGTAGCATTTAAAATCAGTCCTGTGTTTCGGATGAAAAACTCCCATGCAGTATGCATCGTTACTATGCGATTTCTTAATACTGTAATCCTTACGTTTTAATTTGGTTAATGCTCCATATGTCATATTAAATTTGATATCCGGCGCTGATTCTTTCAGTTTAGAAAACATGTCGTAACGGACCATCGTCATAAACGTAGCACCTTTAAACGTTTTAAGTTTTGGCTTTAAGTCATAAAGCTTACCGCCTTTTTGATGATTTTTGCTTGTATGGCAATTACTGCAGACAGTCGCTAAGTTACTCATTCTGTTAGACCTGTCTCCAATACGATATCCTAAATGATGCATCTTAAGGATTAATCCACTCTTTATAGCTGATTTTCTACAGCAGACACATTTATAATTATCCCTTGCGAATACCGCTTCTCTTAAAGTTGAATAACCATATCGTTCTCCATGCTGGTAATCTGTGCCTTGTGGAACATTGTCACCATTTTCAACAGCTTTAAGCAATTGTGTATCAAATTGTCCCATTTCAAATGTCGCTGATGTAATGGGACAGACTTCATGATACATCTTAAAGAGATTGATATGTACATCTCTTTTGTTGCGGATGCTCGGAGCAAACCCGTCTTTACATATAAGATTATTATGTCTGTTGTTCCATCGGGCCTTGCGATAACGAAGCTTATTTCGTCTGGTTCGTCTGTATTTGCGACAATCATTGTGGCGCTCTGTTTCATCTTTAAGTAATATACGTTCTTCATTCACATATTCGCGCTTCTGTGATTTAATGCTAATGCCTATATGTTGATATCCAGTATCACAACAATATTCGATGGGCTGTGTATATCCATCTTTTCGTTTTGTTAATATGATAGTAAAAGGACGATGCTTATATACAGCAGCCTTGCCGCTTTTAAGCAGTTTTCTGGCTCGGTATTCATTTGTAGGCATTAGTTTTTTATTAGTACTTGATAATACGAATACCATAAGTATCCACCTTTCTTAAAATATGGCTTACGCCTCTAACCATGTAGATGTTAGGTTCTTCCCTAAAAGAGAGTGGTTCACATCGCCAATGTTAATGGTTGGTTTTAACGGTTCCGACTTCTCCTATACCTTCAGAGATGTTTACTCGACCTCGTAGAGCAGTGAACTTGTGAAGCATTCACTGGTACCTATATATTCAACCTTAACGTAGTTTGGTTAAATAACCTCACTCAGGCTACTCACTATGGGTTGTTACACAACCCCACAGGCTTGCCTGTGGGTATTAGTGAGTCTTCATTTTGTTTCTCCTTCTTGTGAAATCTAAGCCCCATCTCTGCGCTTGTCGCTGCGATGAAGCCAAGGTTAATAAGTTCAGATGTTTTCTCAAACACTTCAGCCTGCGTCTGCTGACGAAAAAGCATGTCTCCAGGGATTCGGAAATCGCTATCCACTCTCCATTCTGACATTTCATCAGCATCAACATAATGCATGTATTCTTCCGGCATAAGCATCCACTCGCTATACATTTTTGTCTCTGTATTAAATGTAAGCCCTGTGATGTAGTTTGTTTTATCCCTGCAGTATGCCGTGATCAACATATCCCGGTCTCCTTCCTGTAGAAAGCGATTGTCTTCGCCTTTTCTTTTTCATATGCCTTTCGGTCTGTAAAAGGCTTTAGTGTAATGTCACCTTCGCAGTAATCGAAAACGACCATCTGCTCATCTGAATAGGCGTAGGCCTGATAGCAGTTAACCATTACAAGGTCAAGTGCACATTTCTCAGCAAACCTATAGCAGTAGTTGTCGATCCAGTGCCCGGCAAGCATGTATTGCCCGTTTCTGTCCGTTTTTTCTTCCATGAAATTTCTGTCTGCAAGTCTTTTTGTATCATCAGAAAGATGGTACTTTGACAGGTCTAATGGCAGAATATCATAGCGCTTTTCCGCCTCGCGCGGTCCGTATTTTTGTACAAGCTCAAAATACTTGTTTCTTGTTACCATTTCTTTTTTGCTCATTTCAGTTCCTCCTTAATTTCAAATATAAGTTCCAGCACATAATCGAAACACACTTTTGCCGATGTACACTTAAGCACATTTACTGGTATCCCAAAGCGCTTCCATCTTGTGCTGTCCTCGATTTTTCTGAGCACGTCATCGAAAACTGCCTCTGCATCTTTTCTGACATTTGCAGCAGCTTCCCCGACACTCAGCTTCTTCCCATTTTCATCAAAGCTCTTAACTGAAATCTCGCATCTTATCCTGTCAAAGGTTTTTGTATCCTTATTTTCAGGATTGCGCTCAAACTTCGGAGCCTTGATTGTTGTAATAGCTTTGGAAGAATATTTTTTCAGTTCGCCATGCCTCATAGCCCTGAACTTTTCATAATCGTCATACAGGTCCATGAACACCTGCTTTGTCCTGATAACTTTCTGTCTTGAAAAAAGCAGGCCTGCGGTGCTTGCCGCATGTGTATGCGCCAGCGAAAGACCGTCGCATACGAGATGAAGTTTTCTTCCCTCATAATCGCAGACAATTCTCTTATCCTGCAGTGCTTTTTCAATAAATGGGTATTCCCATCTGAAGTTATCGCTGCTTTTTTCAGCATCCTTTGATATAACAAATTTCTGCAAGATGTCATCTGCGTCAAAGAAATACCCAGTGATTACATCCGTATAACCCATGAATTCGTTTTTATTGTCAAATCTGTATATGGTTTTGAAAACCGTACCAATTACATGGTACGGCTCAAAGCTTATGTATTCTTTTTCACAGATACCACCATCAGCACCTGTTTCTCCGCTGATCATTGTCTTATCCCTTTTTGGATAAGACCTTGTTATCTGCTCTGCTGTCAGATTGATTTGCTTCATTTTGTTCCTCCGCTTTTCTTTACTTATTTTTTTGTTTCATGCAACGCTATCTACGCGCTGCATCTTTGTTTCAGACTGCATTCTGTTTTTCTCCTTTCTTCTTTATTTATATAGAAAGTATGTTAGATTTTGCGAAAGTCATGCCTTTCCATATAAGTGCGCAAAAAAAGAGCCGTGTTAAACGACTCTTCTTTTTTTTATGATTTCAATGCTTTTAAAACTATTTCTGAGAAATACTCTCTCTGCTTTTCCAGAGACCCATATTCCTTCCAGTCGAAGTAATCGGCGTTTTCATCTGTCAGAACTTCCTGAGCTGCAATTGCTTTCAATCTACGTGCCAGTTCCCTGATTGTCGGAAACACCTCTGAGTCATCATTTGTATAAAACAAATACATGTATCCTCTTGATCTTTTTATGCCGCTCGTATTGCCAATGATGACAGCTCTGAATCCGGCATCATTTTCGACCGTAATCTCTGATGTATCCAGCTCATCATTCCACATAACGTTATAAAGCTTGCATACTTCGTCCTTTCTTAGTTCTTTGTATGCATTCTTAATTTTCCTTGCCAATTCTGTATAAGTCATATTTTTCTCCAATCTTTGATTTTATTAACTGGCGGCTAAGACTCGTGACTTTAGTCATGAGATACAGCCGCCCTTATTTTTAAAACTGCCATTAACATACAAACACCAGTCCTTCATTGTGTCTTATTATCTTACACTTTGAAGCAGGATAGTTTGTTTTTGCATCACCCACTGCACGGAAGTACTGTCCTTCTGTGAGACGTCCGCTTAAGACGTGGCACACCCCATTGTACATAAATACCGCTCCCGGCATGACGCGCGTTAAGTCATTATAGCGTCTTTTACTCTTAATGACTGTCAATCGGCTCCGCATGAAATCAGCTTCCTTTTTGCCGTATAAAACCACCTGCCTGTTATACCAGTCTTCAAGAGAGTCTGTTTTCTGCTCGGTACGCTTTTTGCGGTTTTTGGCAACTATTACACCGTCCAGTTTGTAAACCCTTTCTGTCTGAGCATAGATAAAACTTCTGTCCTGGCGTCTGAACTGTCTGATGCAGTATGTCTGTCCAAAATCCGGAACCCCATCCGAAATTCTGTTTAATGCGAGAATTCCTATGCACCATGCGTCAGTTTCATGCATCTGATTATCCTTTGTCTTTTGAAAGCCAAAGGAATTACGCATTTTTGCAGTGTCCCGGCCGGTACAGTAAGATACATGTTCTTTGCCAAATTCAGCTTCAAGACGTTTACAGATAAACGGCACCGCCTGATTTAGGGCGCTTAATGCACCGTACTTTTTATCCAGTCCCTTTTTGACATCGTTAAGTTTTTTCTGATGCGATGCATACTTATGAACCTTATCGTGACATTCCATACACAGCCCGGCTATATTGCCTATTGTATTTGAGCCGTTCATGGATCTTGGAACAATATGATGATAATGCTCTATCTTTTTGTTACACAACAGACATTTACCGTGTTGCAATTCATTTACTGCATCATGCAGACTGTCAAAGCCTTTTAACGGTCCGTTCTGGAAATCCGCTCCCGAAACAGACGGGTTTTCCAGCGACAGAAATGCAAAACGGTTTACTTCCATGGCGATATCTGTAACCGGTAGGTATTTCTGTATTTTGTGTATCAGATTGATGTGTGTTTCCACAAGCTGCCTTGAAGTCGGCGTAAGCCATCCATCCGGACGTTTCCTGTTGCAGAAACGCGACTCCGTATTTTTGATGCAGTGACATGTGATAAACTTGTCAGCAGCAAACTTTGGAAGTTTACGCATAAGCATACCCGCCTTAAGCATTGTACTGAAACGTTTTGCAAGGCGCTGTCTGGCCTTACGTTCGCCGTTTCTTGAAGCCCTGCGGTATCCCCTGCGGTGATTCATAAGTCTTACAATTTCCCTGTTGCGCGTCTCTACAACAGCAGACATGAGCAGTTCACCTTTTACAGATAAAACCGCCATGCCGATATTTGTACGTCCCGGGTCTTCAGCCAGCATTATAGGCTGCAGAACAGATGTGTTTTCATAAAGTAACTGTATTGTATAAGGGACATGGCATGCAATTCGTGCCTTGCCGGTATCAAGTAACCTTTTGACATGTCTCTTTCGTTTTGTCGGCATCTGCGGTTTCCCGTCAACGCCGAGTACATATATGTAATCTGTATCAGGCATCAGATGTCTCCTTTCATAATGCGCCATGCAGTATCACGGGGATAACCGGTATCCCCGCACCGGTTGTAAGCCTGTGCATGACGGTAAAACTGTTTTCCTAGACTTGGTGCCTGCTGTGCAGTGTCGCGGGACTGGAAAAATCCCGGAGTGCCATCCTTACGGAACGCAGGCATCACGTCTCTGCTCGACAACCCAGTAACCAAAGTCCAGACTTATTTTACAAGCCTGTGACTTCAGTCATGGGTTATTGACTTTCCTTGCCAATTCTGTATAAGTCATATTTTTCTCCTTCTTTCTGAAAAGAGCTGCATTATTGCAGCCCTTTTGTCTTAAAATGATTTTTAAACTTCAATTGTATCTCCGTCCGGGATATCGGCGCACTGTATTACGTACAACTCAATCTCCCAGTCGTTCTGATCGGTTTCAATATCGCCGAGATTTTCTCCGACTCTCATGAACTTATATCCAAGTCCCTCGTCTTTCGTGTCTGACGGATCCTGCAGCTCATTTAGTTTTTTGATAACGTCATTAATGGCTGCGACTTCAGGATAATCCGTATCCCATCTGACCATATTCCACTGGATGATATAATCTCCAGTGTCTCCAGTGTCATCATTTGTCTTCAGCACCTTGTCAGGTGTCATCTCTGCTTTTTTCCATGCCTCCTTGAACATTTCGAAAGCTTTTTCTTCGCATCTTATTGTCACTTCTGAGTAGTATCCCATAATTTTCTCCTTATTTTCTTAAATTAATTGTTCTCAATTTCCACAATGTCGAATACTTCCCATTCTACACCTGTGTCGATTGTATTTTCGAAGATGTCATCGTCGCAAAGTCCCAGGTCATCTGCCAGTTCTTTGATTTCTTTTTCCATTTCAGCTTTGCATTCTTCATACGTTCCCTGAAATCTTATCTCAAAATCCACACCCTCATATCCATGGTGCCATATGAGAAGATGTGTGCCGCAGTCAGCACATATCTGCTTAATTTCGGTGACATAGAAAGAATTACCATATCGGCCGGTAATCCTGAAACCGAAATCATCCTCCTCTATATCACAGTCTTCATGCCATTCCCTACATGAAGCGACAGCCTCTTTTGCTGCTTTTTCATACTCTTTGTGAAAACTGAACTGCGCATAAGCGTAATCCTCGTCGTTCAGCTCACACAAAATAAATCTTTTATCCATTTTTCGTTCCTCCTAATTAAAATCAGCCATGACAACCTGTCTGTCACGTATAGCCTCTAAGAATATATCTTCGCTTTCTTTTGATGTGTGATTACATAGAAAACTTTTAAGGTTATCTTTGCCATACATCTCCATGACTTTTTGCTTGAGCCATTTCTTTGGCACGACATACGACATCTCATTCCAGTCTCGCATGTCTTCGTCATCCGCATCCTCTTCCGATATGCACAGCTCTTTTAAACTTGCATGGGCTCCTGTCTCAAGATAACAGTTGTTCTTTATGAATCCTGTAATCTCTTCCTTTGTCCATGACCGAATGAACCAGTCAAAACCAGAGACATCTTCCCATTCAGTGTCTTCCCAGCACGACTCACACAGCTCATATGCTGTCATCGGGGATTCGTTGTCATATATGCAACCACCTTTGCCAAGATGACCTGACCAGCAGCCTTTTGTGGCCTTTAATTCCTCTGCTTCCTGTTCGTCTATTGAGTATTCACAGATGCTGTCATACTCTGCATACAGAAAGATATACTTTTCCAGCCCGCGGCTGTAAATGTCCCTTCCTGTTCTTATAAAATCGAACATCTCTTTGGCTGACTCAAAACGTATAAGCGCCGTTCCGTCATTTCTTTTTGTTCTAATCATTCTTAATTTTCCTCCATTTTTCTTTTTTATATGGAGAGTATGTTAGATTTTGCGTAAACCGGCATATAGCTTTCCATATAAAAAAAGAACCGTTTCTTGCTTTTGCGTAAGAAATCACGGTTCTTATATTTTACATATCATTATTCAATAAAACTGCTAATGTGATAAGCAGTAACACCTCGCTCCTCTGCGTATTTTAAGTACGGCAACACATCATCAATAAACACAGTTTCTTCTAATTTATGAAAATTATGGTTTATATTCCAATCCCACATGCAATTCTTCGAGCCTTTGATAATAATGCCATACTGTGTAACAATATCGTAATCACTCTTACCGCAATTAAAGTAATTAAGAAATGTGTCCCAATATTCTTCAGACACAAACCAAAATTTTCCATTAAATTCAATACCTTTACAGTTTTTCTCAAGCCATACAATCTTATCTAGTAGCTCTATAGGCGATATAATAGCACCACATATCCATATACCACGTTTTTTCACTTTTTTAAGCATCTTTATTACGGTTTTTAATGGTCTACCATGTAGGAAAACATGATTTTCTATCTCTTCCATAGTTTGTCCATTAGTAGTTCCGTCTTTTGCACTCACATGGTTATTAAAACGATATTCTGCCAATGTGCCATCAATATCAACATAGATACATTTATCTTTCAAAGCTTTAATCATTCTTTTATTCATTCTATTTTTCCTTTCGTAAAAACAAATCTTCATAACATTCGCAACCAATACCAGTGCAGTACGAACAGCCACCTTCATAATTGCTAAAACAATTATGTGGCACTTTCCAATGTACCCTTGACTCCACAACCTCTTCAAAGCCAAATAAAGACATAAGCGTATGTAAATTTGGTTTGTCATTATTCGGCAAACGCCAACAGCTACAATAAACAGATTCATGTACACCATTTAACATTTCTGCAAATAGTTCTTGCATATAACCTTTATGTCTGTGTTCTGGACGAGTACAAGTCCAGTCTATTTCTAAATGATCGTATTCGCTATTAGAAGTAAGTCCAGACATTGCTACTAGCATATTATCCTTGAAGTACAAATAATACCTGTCTTTCAAGTTTTCGTATGGTTCCAAATTGTTTTTATCTCCGAAACATAACTGCATAAGCTGTTGGATTTGTTCTTTATCATCTGCTGTACTTTTTCTAATCATTGTACACTCCTTTAATCAATAAAATTGATATTGTTATCAAATGAATTTTTAATGATGAATTTCATCAACGGATTTCTTGTCATACACGAATATCTTTTCTTTAAATCATTTTCCGTGATAATCCTTTCTTTTGAAGAAGATAAAAATTCATATTCAACACCAGAATCTTCTATAAAACAGCCTGTTTCATAGAAACCATTTCTTAAATAAAAATCTTTTCTACGTGCTTTTATATCCTCTTTTTTCGCGGATGGTCTTTCAATGCAAAGAAGAATAGATGCATCAACTTGCCTGAGAATTAAATTTCTTAATACAAGACTCCCAAAGCCTTTATTTCTATATTTCTTATCTATTGCTACATACATAAGATAAGCTATGTCATCATAAAAAATAAGGAAACTCATTCCTATAATTTTATCTGTATTGTGGTCAATAATTGCGTCAAGGCGAACATTGTTTTCCTTTGCGCACTGTTTTAAAACCCAAAAAGGGAACTTTTCACTTTTTGGAAACGAAGTTTCATATATTTCTTTTATCTGAGAATGACCATGACTATCGCAGGTAGAATAACTTTTGTATCTCATATACAATCCTTTCCAAAATACCCCTACCTCTTCGTTTTAAGAAAAAGAGAAGGGTGTAATTTTTAGTAGACTTTTAATTCTGCAAATCTCGCTTTTGCTTCATCTTCTGTAAGAAACCACGAATCTTTGAATTCATCAAGCGCGATAATCTCCTCGCAGTCCGGATCCATATATACTTTGAAACAGAAACAGTCTATATCGTCCGCCTCTGAAATTCCCATGATGATGGCTTCTTTTGTCCCGTAGCTCTTTACAATGTAAACATGGTCGCCTGTCTCGCAGGGTAGCTTGAGGAGTTTTCCATCTTTCTCCAGCTGCTTGTATTCTTTCAGCTGTTCAAGCCATTCAACAAGTTTTTGTGGTATCCCCTGCAGCTTTCGCAAGTCCGTTCATCTTCCTTATATGCAGCGCATGGAATACTGCAGTCTTTTGCCAGCTGCTTCTCTCGCTCAATTGCTTCGTCAAGCATTTTCTCCTCTACACATTCTCCTGTCTTTTTCATGGCATCATTCACACCAAAGACAGTCTGTGCCTCTTCGATTGCCTTTATGCAGTTTTGTACCGTTTCATACGCTGCCTCGGCCTTTTCTTTCTTGCTTCCCGTCTCGTACCCTGTCGGACTTATCTGCAGGGCGTAGTCGTTTAAATGCATTACAACTCTGTCTGCGTCGATTGGTCTCATTGATTTTTCTATCCTCTCAATTCCTTTTTCTGTCTTATCGTGCGGGCAAGGATTTGAACCTTGCAGCAAAGCTAGGGTTTCCCATTGCAGAAGCTTATTTTTCGTAGGACTCGGACCTCAATACCAGCTTATTATCCGTCTGCTCAGACTCTCCATACCCCTTTTCGGAGAATTACCGCACAAAAAAACTTTTTCTGATATAAGTATGATTTTTCAAGTTTTTGTTTATGTCCTTCCATATAAGTCTTACTAAAACACGAGATTTCGACATAACACATTTTTTATATAGAAAACCATTCCCGAAAACTAAATCTGACATACTATATGTGTAAAACAGAGGAAATCTGTTAATACACAACTCCAATTTTCTTTTTAAATATGAGCCGGACGCGAAAGTGTCCGGCTATACGTTTGTCCATTTTACAAAAAAATACCCGCATTCCCACGCGGATATCTTTTTTTCAATATTCAGTTTTCATCGGCTGCAGTAGTCAAACCTGGCTCTGCGCTCGTTTCTTTTTTTTCGGCACGTCTAGCTTTCCTGTAGAAAGCGATTGTCTCCGCCTTTTCTTTTTCATATGCCCTCCAGTCTGTAAAAGGCTTTAGTGTGACGTCACCTTCGCAGTAATCGAAAACAACCATCTGCTCATCTGAATAGGCATAGGCCTGATAGCAGTTAACCATTACAAGGTCGAGTGCACATTTCTCAGCGAACCCATAGCAGTAGTTGTCTTTCCAGTACCCGGCAAGCATGTAATGCCCGTTTCTGTCTGTTTTTTCTTCCATGAACTTCCAATTTGCAAGTCTTTTTGTATCCTTAGAAAGATGGTACTCTGACAGGTCAAATGACAGAATATGGCTCTGCAGGATTTTAAGAACTTTTTCTGCGTCTGCCAGATTTGAGAAATCAATTGTATGTACATGTCTGTAGCCATTCGTGTAATAAATGCTGCCGCTCTGAAAAGTCATCTTTATATCTGAGGTTCCTGTTAATTTTCCAACTGCTGACTGGTTCATATTATAACTATATCCGCAAAGATTTTCATTATGAGTCTTGAATGAAAGCACGCCCTTCTGGATGTATACTGCATTGTCTGTTATTGCATATTCAGATGACTTTGCTGTCAAAATATAAGAAACAGCGTTGAACAGGTACACCCAAACTGGTATCAGATAGCCCAGCGCCATTCCAATTGCAAGCCCCGCATTTGTATAATTATTCGGATTTGCAAGTGCCGGAATTATATTCTGGTAGCTTAATGCCAACCATACTGCAACAAATATCAGCAGCGGATTAATAAATGCTCTCAGGACCGCTGCCTTCATATCCTGCTTCCCCATCCACAATATATGCTCATTTTTTATCTGCTCTTTTATGCTCATATTTTCTGTCTCCTTATGATTCCTTTATTATAAGTATGATTTATTTTATGCAAAAAAAATACCCGCATGGTTTTCCACGCGGATATCTTTTTCAATATTCAGTTTTTATCGGCCACAGTAGTCAAGCTTGGCTCTGCGGTCGTTTCTTTTTTTCAGCACGTCTCGTCTTGTCCTTCCTGCTCTTCCACAGTCCATGGCCAACGGCATGCGTGTTGTAACGCGGCATTACCGTAGCCTCAAGACCTGACATAACGTTTACTGTTTCAACTTTCTTTTTCATAATTTTTCTCCTCCAATCTTCATAGCAAATCATCGTTTTATAATGATTTACTAATATTACCATTATTCCAAATCGCAATAACAGTTTTTTCAAGCTCTGGCGCTAATAATGGATTTGTACAATATCTTTGTACATATGCTCCACATTTACATTGAGCGACACAATGATCTTGATTATTGAATCTGTTATATACAATTTCGATTTCTGTCTCGCCACAATATTTACATGGATTTAATTTCACTTTATGTTTTTCTGTATGCGACTTCATACAAATTCCTCCATTTTTAAGACCTACTCAACATCCACGACGTTTCCATTTTCATCATAGACAATTCCTTCGTAGTCTATCATTGCAGAATCGTCGATGCACTCTGCAAGTGCACCGCAGTCCTTCCACGACATTTCATCGAGCTTTTTCTCTGCTGCTTTCACAGCTTCCTTCGGCGAAGCTGCCTCTACCTCGATTTTTCCACCTTTTTCGTATGTGAATGGTACATAGTATTTTGCCATTTATTATTTTCCTCCTATTTTTCGTATCTGTTTGTCGCTGCCAGAATCAAGTTTGCCACAATTCCAACTGTCTCAACCGCTGTTATAGCCACAGCCAGAGGCAGTTTTAGATCCATAAACATAAACAGCGGCAGTGAAAACAACGGCACCAGTGTAAGAAGCGCGTCGTACATCTTGTACATTTCCGGCAGCTCACGTATAAGCAGGTTTTGCGGTGAAAGCCCGTCATGTTCCTTATACAGCTCTGTTGCGAGTATATCAGTTTTTGCGTCAATGTGTTCTAATAGTTCTTTTTTCTTCTCCGGCGTATCTGCGTTAATGGCACGCTTGATGTCATCGTTAAAACCGGACTCAGCCATTTTTTTCAAAACGACCGAATCTATATAGTTTTTCTGCGCTTTACGCTTTCTTAAAATTGCTATGATTGAAATAAAGCATATAACGCTTGACGCTGCAGTATACGCAACATTACCTCCCGGAAGTACAATCTTTCGCATTTCAAACAGGAAATACAGCGGTATAAGTGCTGTTGTAATGCTTAATACGCTGTTCCAGAACATCCATTTTCTATGGAATTTATTTAACTTTTTACTCATCAGTTTCTCCTTTCATGCTGAGCGGCTCAAGTATATAAAGCCTATGTTTAAGCTCATGGTACGCTGCATCCTCATCGCCCTCTATGATGCGGTAATCCAGTTCTTCATATGCGGTTTCCTCAAAAATCATCTCCGCAAGGTACTGGTATCCTTCTCCGGCATTTTCTGCAGCCTGCTCATAATCCTCAATGCTGCTGTAAAACGTCTTTATGATTTCCACGCAGTCATCTGTGTAACTGCCGTCATCATTATCAAGCCAGTCCCTGATGTCAATCCTGCCGGATACAATCAGATAGCTGTCCTTGTCAGCCGGGCCTATGTAACGCGCCTCTGCAAGCTCATATACATATTCTTCAACCTGCCTTACATACTGCAAATCGTCGGTCTGGATCCAGTCTGTGTTAATACACACGCCATTAATCACGACCCAAAGACTTGTATTGTCCTTTGACGCCTGAGTCATCGCGGCAGCAGCTTTTGATTCATCAAGCATTGTGATTTTCTCGTCTGTCACCTTGATGCCAATGTCTGTGCCTGGTTCTAACGCTGCAATGAAGGCTCCTATCGAAGCAGTATCACCGCGGTCAAATGTCATGGTATTGTCATCAACCGCCGCATCCATGTCCTCATTGTACTTTTCTGTGTCAATCACATGGAATTTTTCCATGTCTGATGTTGTTTCAACCTTGAAAGTACTCTTCTGCGTCTCAAGGAAAGCTTCAAGAATCTTCTTTCTTTCCATCTTCTTTAACAGGCATCCTATTCTTCCGTTTTCGTTCATTTTAATTCCTCCATTTTCTTTAAATCCATCCATTTTGCTTAAGCGATTTGACAACAGCTTTTTCTGCTCTTGTAACAAAATGTTTGTAATCTGCTGCTGTGTTAATCGACTGTATATTGTCGATGCAGTCTCCGTGACAGCTGTCCTCCGTCATCTCATACAAATCAAGACAGATACCGTCCCTGTCACAGCTTGCCTTTGTCTCCCACGTTACATCCACGATATAGCGTGTACCGTTGTCCTGCGATACCTGTATGCATCCATACCCGTCAGAATGTTTTTGTTTATTCATCCTTCGCAGGTCTTTCTCAGTGAAGCAGCTCCAGTCAAACTCAAGACCAGCCTCGTTTTGTCCGTAATACTTGTCCTCAAATTCCTTGATTTTCTCAAGCATATGAGTATCTCCTTCAAATGCCGACTTCATGTTTTCAATGCAGTCTGCTCCATTACAGGTGACGCGTCCGGACTTAACCTCCAAATCAAACCCGCACTGGTCATACGGGATCGTCCGATCCACAACATGAAATTTTGTATCATTAACCTCGTCAACTATAAACATTCCACCGTTAAGGTCAAGGTATGCCCGAAGCATTTCACGGTTACTCTTCGTTCCTTTTTCTTTATTCACTTTTTGTCCTCCTTTTTTCTTTTTCTATACTAAAAGTATGATAGATTTTATACAAACCGCTGTATGTATGCATAAAAAGCCATGCGCATCGCACGGCCGTATGCTGAATCTGTTTTTGGCTTACCGCTTTCCATATAAGTTTTTGCAAAACGCACTGACAAATTTGCGGACTGTGTATGCAATACTTGACAAATTCTTTGGTAAAATATACAGTACTTGACCGATTTTTTGTCTAGCTTCTTCTTATATGGAAAGCTATTTCTCAAAATCATTTCTGACATACTATATGTGTAAGACAGGAACACAAATATTTCTGTTAATACACAACTCCAATTTTCTTTTTAAATATGGGCCGGGCGCGAAAGTGTCCGGCCATACGTGTGCAAAAAAGAACCGGATCTCTCCGGTTCTCTTAATATATCCTGTTTCTTTTAACTTCTAATGAAACCAGTCTACAACACAAGCTTCTTGATTGCTTCCTTTGCAAGTTCGCTCCTTACAGACTCATCTTCCGTAAATGTCACCTGTGCGCAGCATTTTGAACCTTTCATTTTCTCAGACGCAAACACAAGGCCATTGCTTGACTTGTCGAGATTATGCGCATCATTTGTGTCAAGTACATATGTTTTCTTCAAATCTTCTCCTCCTGTATCAGATATCTTCTAATTTCAGTATGATTTTTTATTCTACGAATTTTTTATTTATTTTTTTGCAAACTGTCAATTTGCCGTAAAAATAAATCATACTATTAATGAAAGGGAAAGGACACAGATGTACTCTTTCCTGATATTTTCTCTCAATTCTCTTTTGTGAAGCCGGAGATGTCCGTTGTTTCCGGCTATATATACATGAAAGCTGTCAGAATGCAATCTGGCAGCTTTTTTATATGGAAAGGCATAAACAAAAATTGAATCTATCATACTATATGTGTAAAACAGAGGGAATCTGTTAATACACAACTCCAATTTTCTTTTTAAATATGGGCCGGAGGCGAAAGTCTCCGGCCATACGTGTTTTTAAGCGCCGATTTCCATTTCAGTTGTTTTTGTTTTCTGCATCATATTTTTTCCAAACTGTGCAGTCTTTGTCGTCTCAGCAACCTTTCTCATTGCTCCGGTATCAATCTGCGTATCAGAAAAAATCTCAGCATCTGTTTTTGCTGTAAGTTCATCCGCCATGCTCACTGCATTCATCCCGGTACATCCGTTAAACGCACCGATTCCGATTTTTTCTATATTATCTGTAATATACAGTCCCCCAATATCACTATCCTCAAATGCAAATGGCTTGATTTCTGAAGCTGTATTATTAGTGACGCAAATCCCTGGTGATGTCATTATTACATCATTAAGATCTTTTGTCGGATCAATTCCATGCTGCATGAACATGCTTACATCATCATAAAGCTTCTCGTAATCTTTAAGCGAAAACGGACCTTCATTTAAGTGTGTGAAATCTGCATTCTCAACCCACTTCTCATACTGTGGATCTGAGAAATGCATGTATTTGAATGTGTTTTCTGCAAGCTCCGGCATCTTTTCTTCAAGAATTGGTTTGACGTTTTCTTCGAGCCACTGCTTATTGCACAGTATGCCCTGCTCTTCATATATCTTTGCGGCAGCTACATAAATAGCGTGGTCTTCATCCTTGAATATTGCTGCCCTGTCTGGTCCTATTTTATCCCTTACATACTTATCATAGACGACATCCTGCTTTAAATGGTCGTCAATACCCTTATACATATTCGGGTTATCCGCTTTAAGCGCCTGATTATGCTCCCTGTAGCTTTCTATATGAGTTTTCTGACCAAGAGGGCCTTTTTCAATATCATCAGCAAGCCTTGAATGATTTTCCATCCACGCTTTTGTCTCATCAGCGGATACATTCATGTGATTAGGAAATTCCATGTATGAAATCTGTCCGTTTTTCGGGTTTTCCTCAAAATGGCTTAACTCCCTATCTTTTGTATATGCTCTCACAGCATCAGGGAACACAACTGCTGCAATATACTCTTTTTCATCTGTGTCATGGCCATTCATTACTGAAACCATAACGTGCTGCATACTTAACATATCTTTTTCTTCCTTTCTGTTTCTGGTATTTGCTTTAAGTATGTTAGAAACTTTTTTATACAAAAACCAGGATCTGCAGTTTTCTGCCCTTAAGCACGCTGCACACTTTTAAATTTTTCCCAAATCTTCAAGTATTATCTGATACGACTGCGGTGCAACCTGCTGCATTTTTCCAACATCCATATAGTACGCGTCTAAACATGATGCGTAATATTCCATAACATTGCTGACATCACTTCGATTAAACCCAAAAGCACTTTTTAATGCTGTTTTTTCAGACATGTATATATTGTAAAAATCTCCCCTGTCAGAAGTTCCGGTAATAACAAAATCCATGTAATGACCAAATTCATGAACAACAGCAACATCCACAGCATGATCAGTGTTTGCAAAATACATTGTATTCGTTTCTGTTGTTGTTCCTGCGCATACACCTTTCGCTCCGTCAAAAAGGAATTGTCCTATATCCCTGTTTGTTACGATAATTTTCCAGCCATTATTTCTAAAAGAATTTATAAGCCCATCCGGAATTATTGAAAGTTTATCATTTAAAGCATTAAGTCTGCTTACAGGAACTGTTCCCTCAGCATGAATGATGTCATTAAAGTCTGCGTCAGTAATAGTGTTTTGTGAAGAAGGTGCATCAAACTGCTTTTCTTCTTTTACAGCAGGTTTTGGTACCGGGGCTTCATCTGATAAGTATTTTCCTGATACATATGCATTTTCTCCACGGTCTGTTTTAAACCATCCGGTTTCGTTACACTGCGCTGTAATGTGAACTTTTTCTCCATTACCGAGAACACCTGTCACATCTCCGCCTGCATCAGGCTTATTTCTTATATTAAGAGAAACTGTAGCATACTTATCCGCATTTACATCAGCATATGTATATACTGGTTCCTGCGGTGTCTGAATAGTCGCCGCCCCTGTGTCTTGCAACGACTCGTTAGTGCCTGTGTCAAACTTTGTTTTTTCAAGTCCCGAAGTATCCCGCTTGTAATTAATGTTCTTTTTGAAGTCATAATTAAAGCATATCTTTTCTTTTACAATTTTTTCTTCCTGTGTTGCATGCACGGGCATTTTTGCAGCTGACGATGTAAATACACTTATTACTGCAATTGTGGCGAAAAACATCACTTGCCCTGCCGTTTTTATTCTTTGCAAAATATCATCTCCTGTTTGTGAAATCTTTGTATTCAGTAGCATTAATCACCAACTCCCATGCGGTGCATAGCTCCTATGGAAGTGGTATCTGGGTGGCAGCAGAACACTTGACGTCTTTCGAACTTAAAAATAAGTTGTCCGCCACCTGCCCGGGCCGTTCACGCGGCCGCTATCCCTTTTACAGGAATGCTTAGGGGATTCAGTTCGTGGAATCCTGACACTTCAGGCGATGCGAGTAATAAAAAATCAGTTATGTCATTCCATGCGTCGGGTATAGCCTTGCGCATGATATTTGCAGCACCGTTGCAGTCGGCATTAATGATCATGCCGTTAGAGCAGCGGTAAAGACTGCGGGTTATGCGTAACACGTATCAGTTTCTCAAGGTGACAGTATGAAATGACTCTTTTTACCTTAATGGAGGGATAAGTCTGCTGTAAAAGAGTTACTTCAGCAAAGGCTTCTTTCTCATTGTCAGTACGAGAGTCTTTATCCCAGCCTGTGAAAATCTGCCTGATACGAAAGAGCGCAGCATTATATAACAGCTTTGCTTTCTGGCATAAGTATGATTTTTTATGTTTACGTTTGTGGGCTTCCATATAAGAATGTGTGGCCATTCATCCACGCCTATGCAGGTGTTATAGACGTGGTGTTTTGGCCGATATCATAAAAAAAGAGCCGCCATTAATGACGGACTCCTTTTTACTACAAAGCTTTTTTAATTTTCGTGTTGCTTTTCTGATACAGAACAATTTCGTTTTTGTCCTGATCATACTCAAAGAAACACTTATTTCCATCTCCATCAATAAAAGAAACGCAGTCTTTTTCAATGGAATGAAAACTGTGGGCACCTGGGCAGGCTTCTTTTACGCGGTTTTTTAGCGCCGAGTAACCTGCTGATGACATTATCATCGCAGCTCCTACCAGAATGACAAAGAATACTGCCATATATGCGGCAGCAGCTTTTATCTTTCTGTCGTATTTGCCCTCCTTTGGACCCTTTCTCTGTGCTACCACAATAATTAAACAAATGAGAAGCGCTGCAAGCGCAACCATTGTGACCGCATCAGCGGTCTGATAAAAAAACTTTATGTTCATATTCGTTTCCTCCGTTTTTCTTTTATTTTTTCATATAGAAAGTATGATAGTTTTTTAAAAAATGACTTTTGCACGCAAAAACCGGAGCTTGTCACTCCGGTTTTTTTCAGACTTCCTCTGCCTTCGCCCTGTAATCATAAGCGATGTCCGCCGCCAGTCTCTTATTTTGGATTACCATTGCTTTTTCCCTGTTATCTCCAAAATACATCTGGTGGTCAGTACTTGAACAGCAGAGGTACTGTCCGTTCTTTGTAACAATATATTTCCCATTCATACAAAATCTCCTTTCCTTCTTAATAAGCTATCATAAGTATGTTTTATTTTTTTTAAAGCAAAATATATTTAAAATAAGGGTATAGCTTTAAACTATACCCTTAATCTGTGTTTCTTTATTCTTTTGTCAGTGTGAGCCCAATGTTAAAGCTTCCCTGCCAGCATCCTGCTGATAATCCGTTAGTGGTGGTTATACTATATACACAAACTTTGTTTGAAGATGTAATAATATTATTACCACTTTTTGAAGTTATCGCTGCTGTTACATCAGCTTTACCTGTCTGCTTATATAGAAAACTATTTGGAACTGATATTTTTATGTCACCAGCCTTAAAGTCATCGCACTTAACACGGAACTGTGATGTTCCAGCATGGTTTGCGATAAGTATCTGAGGTATTTTAACGCTTACAGAATTGTATGACCACTGTGCATAAATAGTTACATTTGCTGAAACTGTATAGGCAGTTCCTGCTTTGTAAACAGTTCCGCTTCCGTTTGCAGATGTATTCCATGAACTGAAATTATATCCGCTTCGTGAAGGCTTTGAGCCTGTTACCGTTATTGACGGATTTGCGATGTTACTGCCGCTTTCCTTTTTGGCGTAGTACTTTGTTCCTGACTGTGCTGCCGGTGCCCCTTGACCGCCGTTTGCGTTATATGAAATGCTTACATTCTTTTTGTATACGGCGTACAGGCTGTTTACGCCCGTCTCAAGAGGTTTTCTTAAAGAAGATGAACCGCTGACACCTGAATCGCATGACCACCATGCAAATGCTGCTCCATCATAAGCTGCAGGAGCAGGTGCTGACGCACTTAATGAGTTTGAATAAGCGCTTCCGTTACTTAACATGCGTCTTGTGACAGATGTACTTGTATCATTGGTGCCATTATAATAGTAAAACTTTAACGGCTCTGTGTATACTGCATAGTATTTTGTGTATGCCGTTGTCGGTGTTACTGTTGAGACACTATTTGTATCCTTTGATACGCCTACATAATTTTGCGCTGATGCACCGCCATGGCTTGCTGTTACCGCAGACGGAATGGCAATATTGCTGTTTACAACAGTTCCTGTATATCCAAGGTATTGTGTGGCTGATGCTGCAGCACTTCCCTGTGCGCCATTTACATATGTGTAATTATCAGCAGCAAGCGTGCAGTAATAAAATGTGGCTGTCACATTCTTTGAATATGAAGCGTAATACGTCACATTTGCTGAGATTGTAACACTTGCTGAAGCTGTAGCATTTACTGAAGCGTTTGCAGCTGAGCTTGTACTCCATCCGCGGAATGTATATCCTGACGGTGTCCCTGAAGCTGTGGGTACCTTTACTGCAACAGATGTTGCTGAATCAGTAATCTTGCCTGTTACTGTTACAGTCTGGTTATTGTAATACTTGAACGTTGCTGTTACAGTCTTTTCAAAGTGTGCGGTATAAGTTCTGTTTCCTGTTGAGCCCTTTGATACTGTGACTGTTTTTGTCAGTCCTGAAAGTCCTGTACCAGTCCAGCCTGTAAATGTATAACCAGACTTTGATGGCGTCGGCAATGTAAAGTTTGCTGATTCCACATTATAGCTCGTTGGCTGACCGCTTATCGAACCACCATTTAAGGTGTAACCTATAGTGTATGCATTTATACTCCAGTTAGCGGTATAACTCTTGTTACCCGTACTACCTTTCGTTATTGTAACACTTTTCTGAGCAGCAGTTCCGTTGCTTCCGGTCCAACCGGTAAATGTGTAACCACTTCTTGTTGGCTGTGGTAGTGTAAAGTTCGCTGTTTCAATGTTGTAGCTTGTTTTCTGGCCGCTTAGTGAACCTCCGTTTGCATTATAGCTTATTGTATAGTTAACCGGTGTCCAGTTAGCGGTATAACTCTTATTGCCAGTACTGCCCTTTGCAATAGTAACACTTTTCTGTGCTGTTGTTCCGTTACTTCCGGTCCAGCCTGTAAATGTATAACCGTTTTTTGTCGGTGTCGGCAGAGTGAATGAATCAGTGTTTACATTATAGCTTGTTTTCTGGCCGCTTAGTGAACCGCCATTTGCATTATAGCTTATGCTGTACGTATTCAATGTCCAATGCGCATACAGTGTCTGGTTCCCCACTGCTGTATATGTTGTGGTTGCAGATATTCCGCTTCCGCCGCTTGCGGCTGTATACCATCCGTTAAACGCCCATCCTGGTATTGACGGCTGTGGAAGGGTTCCGTATGCTGTAGCGTATGTAACACCTTTGCTTGTGGTTCCATTTCCACTCATTGTACCTGTAGCCGTTGATGGCTTATTGTAGTTGAACGATACTGTATAGCCGTTAGCTGACCAGTTGGCGGTATAACTTCTGTTTCCTGTTGAGCCTTTGCTTACTGTGACAGACTTTGTTGCAGACGAAAGGCCTGTACCTGTCCAACCGGTAAATGTGTAACCACTTCTTGTTGGCTGTGGTAGTGTAAAGTTCGCTGTCTCGATATTGTAGCTTGTTTTCTGGCCGCTTAGTGAACCTCCATTTGCATTATAGCTTATCGTATAATTTGTTGGTGTCCAGTTAGCAGTATATGACCTGTTTCCGGTATTGCCTTTCGTAATAGTGACGCTTTTCTGCGCCGTAGTGCCATTGCTGCCGGTCCAACCGGTAAATGTATAACCGGACTTTGATGGTGTTGGCAGTGTGAAATTTGCTGTCTCGATGTTGTAGCTTGTTTTCTGGCCACTTAATGAACCTCCGTTTAAGTTATAACTTATAGAATAATTCGTTGGTGTCCAGTGTGCATAATACACATCTTCTGTTATTAGATTTACATTTAATAATTCTTTTCCGTCCTGTGTAAAAAAGCCCATAAATGTGTAAAAGCTTTTTGTAGGGTAGCTATAGCCCATGCCGTCATTGAAACTACCAAGATTATTGCAAATATTCATCCTGCTCCAATATTTAGCATTACAAAAAATCGCATCGTTTACACCAACATGTATAGTTATAGTTCCCGTACCACCATTTGCATCAAACTTAACATCTTTTTTATACGGCTTTAATACCATACTTTGTAAATTATTTTCTACAATTTGAGAGCCCGTATAAACAAATTCTGGTCCACGTACAATATACTTTCCATAATCATAAGCCTCTGCCGGAAATGCATTTTTTTTATTTCCGTCACATAGTAAATCAGCAGTGGTATCTGTAAAAATATTATTACATGATTTTAGAGATTCTGTGCTAAATTTGTCTCTTAAATTAATGATTTTTAAATTGCTACATTTGCGGAACATGTTACTCATATCCGTAACCTTACTTGTATCAAGACTACTTACATCAAGAATTGTAAGTTTTAAACAGCAATAGAACATATAGCTCATATTTGTAACCTTACTTGTATTAAATTTGCTTAAATCAAGACTTGTAAGCTTTAAACAGTAATTGAACATGCCACTCATATCCGTAACATTGCTTGTATTAAACTTACTCAAATCAAGACTTGTGAGGTTTGAGCAGGCAGCGAACATGCGATTCATATTCGTAACATTGCTTGTATTAAAACTGCTTAAATTAAGACTTGTGAGGTTTGAGCAGCTGTCGAACATGCCACTCATATTCGTAACATTGCTTGTATTAAGATTGCTTAAATTAAGGTTTGTGAGTTTTGGACAGTTGCTGAACATGTCGCTCATATTTCTAACATTGCTTGTGTCAATTTTACTTACATCAACATTTGCGAGGTTACGACAACTTTCAAACCAATATGACATACTCGTTATGCCACCTACAGAACAACTTATATAATCTGATGTTACCTTAACAATAGAGGTGTTTTTTTGAAGCCAAGGAATCTGATAAGGAGCTGAGTATGAACTGGCAACTTGGTATGTGCCAACAACACTTCCTTTTGCCGGATCTGCGGTCTCCCCATACTGAAAATGCAGTTCACCCGTATTATAAAGAATTGCATATATACTAGGTACTATACTTACTGCCAGTGACCGAGTGTCTGAGCTGTTGGTATAGCCTCCGGCTGCAATATAATAAGTTTTTCCGGCTTCGCATCTATAAGTAAGCTTAAATTGCCCGTTTCCAGCACTATCGTCATCAGATGTTAAAGAACTCATATTTCTGTCATATAATCGTCCATATGTATCAAATGAGTATGGTACTACAGAACTGATATAGTAGACGCTAGTAAAACTTGGAATAAATTTAACAAGTCTTGCATAATTTGGCTTATCTGAACTGTAGCGATCATATTCACCACTTTTACTTGAGACCATCATATAGTCAGTCTGGCCAGTATGTGTCATTATGGCGCTTTGTCCGTTCGACGTTGCCATAACTTCATTATCATGATTACTTTCATCATCTTCAGTCTGTACATCCTGAGCTTGTGTGTTCTGATAATTGCTTTCATCCTGTGTCATTTCATCGGATTCTGAATTCTGCTCGGATTCAGTATTTTGTTTGACTTCTGAGCCCTGTTCGGGTTCTGCCGCTTTATTATCAGACATTTCACTTTCCGTGACCTCTGTATCTTCCTGCTCAATCGCATCAGGCGGACGCCCAGAATTATCAGCATATGTGGCATCTGGCATCATTGAAAACAGTATGCCAATTATTAGCATAACGCTTAAAAGCCTTTTGCCTAGAGTTCTGTTCCCCGCTTTCATGAACACTTTCTTCATGTTAATCTCTCCTTTCATAAAACTTCAGTGTAAGTATGATTTTTTTTTGCAAAAAATTAAGAACAAAAAAAGAACCTGCAAAAATGCAGGTTCTTAATAAATATCAGAGCTTAAGCTCTTTTGTTCTTTTTGATGACAGCTGACGTAACAGCTACTGCTCCAACAATTATAATGTATACATACATCATAATATCTGTTGTATCTCCTGTAACGGGAGTCTTCTCTTCGGTAGAGTCTGCGCTACTGTCATTATCTGTTTTGACAGTATCATCTACTTTTGTCTCAACATCCTGTGGTATAACAACATTTACGGTCTCAGGCTTTGTTTCAGGTTTTGCTTCCGGTTTGTTGTCAGGTACTACAGGTTCCTTCTTTGAATTGTCAATGGTTCTTCTTGAAAGCTCTGCCCCGCATCTTGCGCAGTAGATAACTTCATCATATTTATCGCCATCTTTATTTTCAACAACCGGTTCGCTGTATTCGTGTCCGAGAGCTTCTGTAGTTTCATGTGTACTGTTTAAAAGCTTATTGCAATCTGTGCAGTATACATTGACATCATAACTTCCGCCCTTTGTGCATGTGGCATCTATCTTATTTTCAACAACTGGTTTTCCCACTGTATGCTCATGCTTGAGTTTATCAAGAATTATGTGTTTTCTTGAAATTTCAGACTTGCCACATCCGTTGTGTTTTCTTGTGCAGTATACAACAATATCGTAACCGCCTTCTTTTTCTGTTGTTGGGTCAACCTTGTTCTCAATAATAGGTTCGCCTGCTTCATGTCCAAGAGCATCAACTGATTTCCACTCTTCGTTTACTACGTCACCGCAGTTTACGCATTCATCATACTCACGGTATTTTCCGTTTTCAGTACATGTTGGCTCTGTGTAACTGTCTGTTTTATGTGTATACTTGTGTCCTGATGCCTTAATTACATCCTTCTTTGTGTGCGAAGCATCGTTCTTGCATGTGTAAAGGTTATATCCATCCTTTGTACATGTGGCGGCAACGGTCTTGGTGAACTCGTAATTATGTCCGAGTGCCGGAATATCCTTTGTCACGCTGCTTAATACTTCGCCGCAGTCTGTACATGATACCGTAACTTTGACACTTCCCTTGTCCTCGCATGTAGCAGCTTTTACTACTTCAATGACAGGTTCACCCGCTGTATGCTCATGCTTAAGCTTGTCCATAACAACATGCTTTCTTGAAAGCTCCTTATGTCCGCATCCGTGCTCATCACGCGTACAGTATACAACAATGTCGTAACCACCCTCTTTTTTGGTTGTAGGGTCAGCTTTGTTCTCAATAACAGGCTCGCCTGCAATGTGTCCAAGTGCTTCTGTCTTTACGGCATTTTTGCTTATTATGGCATTACATTTTGTACATCTTGTAACATCATCATAACCGCCCTTGTTTTCACATGTGGCATCTTTGACGTTTTCTTTCTGGACTTCTCCTGCTGTATGTCCTGTTGCAGGGATTTCAATATCCTTTGTATCAAGCACTTTATTACAGTCTGTACAGTATGTTACTGACTTATAAAGACCTTTTTCTGTACATGTTGGCTCTTTGGTCTTCTCAATTCTTGTTGCCTGATGCAGATGTCCTGTTGCAGGAACTGTTACATGTGTGCTTGAAAGCTTTGAATGGTTACATCCATTCTCATCTCTCTCGCAATATATTACTTCATCATAACTACCCTCTGTTTCGCATGCAGGGTTTACAACATTCTCCTTAACTGCTGTTCCTTTTACATGTCCAAGCGCTTTTGTGGTATGTGCTGTACGGCTTAATTCTTCACCGCAGGCTGTACACTTGACCACCTCATCGTAACTTCCATCGGCTGTACATGTTGCCTTGACTTCATTCTCAATAACAGCCTGTCCCGGAGTGTGGGCTTTTTTATCTGTTACTACATGCATTCTTGCAATTTCCTCATTGCATGTTCCGCATCTTGTTACAACGTCATAACTGCCCTCTTTTGTGCATGTAGCGTCAATGATATTCTCTTTTGACATTACATATCCTGAATGAACATGGCCCTGCGCTGATCTTACTTCGTAAGCTCCACATACTGAACATGTTCTTTTCTCAAGCGATGCTGGAAGTGGCTGTCCGCTAAAAATGTCTTTGTTTACAGCTCCATTGATAACATCCTGTGAAACAGCATCAACTGCTGTCCATTCACCAAACTTATGTCCTGCTGCTGGTGTTGTCTTAAGCACTGAGCTTAAAATTTCATTACATCTTGTGCATCGTGTTACTTCCTGATAGCTTCCGCCATTTGTACATGTAGCCTTGACTTCATTTTCCTTCGCAGGTGTTCCCGGATTGTGGCCAAGAGTGTTGGTATACTTTGTTTCACGGCTTAATTCTTCACCACAGTCTGCACATGTTTTAATTTCTATATAAGCACCCTTTGTTGTACATGTCGCATCAAGAACTGGCTCTGTAGTAGTAGTAACGTCCTCATGAGCACAGCCTAACATAACCCGATAATAACCATTATCATATTCAACACTTTTAACTGCATACGTTTTTGGCTGAAGAAATAATTCCGTTTGTATTACAGAATTGCTTGTATAAAAACTTGCGCGATCTATTTCTTTTTTTTGTTTTTGCGTCCACGAAAGACATAGACGAACCTGAGCCTCCCGAAAAATCTGATGTATATACAAATATTTTATCAGGGAGCCATGTCTGATCCTCTGTTTTATTCAGCTTATAATTTGATATGATGTATGGTACATTTTTATATAAAATATCTCCTGCCTTTAAACAGTTTTCGTCAGGAATATCATTTCTATTATCAAACTTTTGATTATACACTTCATTTACACTGTTTTTGTCAAGGACTATTTTTTTTAATTCTTCTTTTGTATTTGTTATTACAGGGACAGCTGAACCATCGTCACGCACAACTATCGTTGATTCAATCTGACCCGCTATCAGTTTATCATTTGACGTCATGCTTACATTAATTGTTCCTCCATAATATGATGATGAATAGCTTTCGTATTTTAAATCAAAACCATCAATTACATCACCAACTTTAACATAACTATTTTTATTATTATCTTCATAGCAATAAATGTCCTTACTTGTATTTTTGCTAAGTAAGTATGAATATATAGACCCATCTTTAGAATACATTCTTAAGTCACTACGACGGAATCTCGTACAAGAAAAAATTTGTTTTAAATAATTTAATTTATCGTTTTTAACTTCGCTTTTTGAAAAACCATAATAATTTGTATAACTATCCTGTTTGTCAACATCTTCATACATTCCAGCATCAGGAGCATCAACGACCTCATCTGCTTCTAAATAATATTTAGATTTTTCAAATACAATTTTAAAATGGCTCATAAGGTCATCATCACTTGTCGCATTACTATAATAATAAGCCAATGTGTTAATTAACCTTTTAGTTTTATCTTTTTTAATATAGGCACCTGATGATGAATCTGTAGTATATACATTACCCAGACTTTCTTTAGTTCCATCAGATAATTTTACTACCATTGATGAAATTTCGGGAGCTTTACAGTTCATACTATTAATGTTGCCTTGCATCTTTATTTCTTTTGCCATAACCGGCATCTGACTGCACATTATCATGCACACTGCCAGCACAAAACATCCCAGTCTCTTTATTCTTTCTTTTATCATAAGATATCCTTTCTTTTTACGATTTTTTCTTATGTTTCTTTTTCTCTAGTGCAACTTGACCAGCCCCTTTCACACATGATTTTATGCATATAGCTTCAGAAAAAAGTGTGCCCATAAGTGCTTTGTAAGTGAAATAGTATAGTATTCTTGAATGGTCAAGAAGAACTGCATATCTCAAAAACGGTACGGTGCCTATTAAAAGCAGTGCTACATATGAGCCAAAATTTAATTCTGTGCTGCGCAATATATATGTAATAACAGCAATAGCCGCAAATATTAAAAGGCCATGACTGATATTTACTACCTGAAAATTCTCACTGATTGTATAATTCACAAAGAACATTGTCTTTGGTGTTGATGAAAAATGTTTGTTGAATGTATCTGCATATTCTACAAAATAATTCTTTCCATATAAGACTGACATTATCACAAGTTTGTACATAATCATTCCGACATATGATGCTGCAAAACAGATACCATATTTGATGGTTTCTTTTATTCCTGCTCTGTTCTTATACAAAAGAATAAGCATTGGAACTGTGAATACCAGTGTCTCTGCTGTGAGAAAATCAAAGAACACTGTGGCGGCTCCTGCAAATACAAAAACTGACGCATAAATGTCTTTTTTCAAATAACACCATGCTGACAGTACAAACATCAAAAGCATTACAGGGATATATTCCAGCGAGATAAATCCTGCCGGAATCACAAATACCAGATTAAGAACTGCCAGTATGCCTGCAAGAAAATAATCTTTCTTTTTTGTCATCTTATATAGAAGCCATATAAGTCCTACTGCATACAAAATCATATACATGAATCTTATCTGTTTTATATTCATAAACAGGAGAAATGGCTTAAATAGTATCTGATAACCATGCCAGTACTGAAAGTATGATATTTTCTTTCCAGTTTTTTCATCCAGCCAGTTTAATGTGGCAGGCAGATACTGGCCTGAGCCATTACCGTAGTAATATGCTTTAAGTGTATTGTCATTATGCATCATGATATTCATCTCAACAGCATCAGCATTTGCATCACGGTACAGATTAAATGGCCCTGTTTTTATAATTTTTTCTTCATCATGTATCATGTAAACGCTTTTCTTGCAGTTGTCATAAACACTCGATGCAGGAATTTTTGTTACAAGCGCAAGAAGAACTATAAAAATATTCAATATTACAAATACCTTTGCGGCAGATTTTAATGTTTTTCGCATGATTATTTTCCTTTCAAAATCAGTTGCAGATGTCTTATCCCATCGCTTATTGTTCTAAGATGCGGTTTACGGCTTCTTTTATCGGGATACAGACAGACAGGAACCTCGCATGCTTTAAACCGCTTTTTATATGCATAGGCAATAAGTTCTGTGGCAAATTCAAATCCGTCCGATTTGAGTTCATCTATGTTTATGCACGATTGCTTAAATCCTCTCAAACCACAGTGATAGTCCAGCACAGGTGTTTTATATTTCTTTGCAGCTATATATGACAATACCCTCACTCCAATTTTATGGCTGAAAGGCATTGCTCCTTTTAACAGACCTCCCTTAAACCTGTTCCCGTTTACATACTCATATCCCGTTTCAAAAGCTTCGATAAAGCCATTCAGCATTGAAAAATCATAGCTGCAATCACAATCTGCAAATATCACGTATTCTCCCTTGCACTGTGATATTCCATATTTAAGTGCTGCTCCATATCCTTTCTTTTCACACCTGACAACCCTTGCATTGAGTCTTTCTGCCAAATAAACAGAATTGTCGGTACTGCCGTTATCAGCTATCACTATTTCGCCATCAATGTTGTTTGCCGCGAGATATGTCTGTGCTTTTCTTATACACTCTTCAATTGTTTCTGCCTCATTAAGGCATGGCATTAATATTGATATTCTCATACAATAAGTATGTTAGTTTTTCTGATTTTTTGGTTTCTTTTTTGCCAAGACATAAAAAACCAGACCGAATTTCTCCAGTCTGGCTTTAATGCTGATATTAAGGATTACTCTTCAATATCAGTTTTTTCTTCTTGATATACAGCCGCAATACGCTCGAACCCTCGTATTATACGTATAATAGATTTTTTTTGTTTTTCAGTCTTCCATATGAGTCTCAATTCATACAGAAAACTTTGCAGATTTTCTCACTGCGTCCATATTGTCCATGTCAGCCATATTAACCATGTTGTCTGCACCGGGTATATCGTCCATTGCCTCTCATACAGGCATAAGCCAAAAGAGCTCCTAAAGTAGATACAAACAAATACAGCAGAAATATTCCTCGCTGCATTCTTTGTGTATTTCTTTTTATACACATTTTTTATTTACCCCGCTGTGCTTTATATGTACCTTGTGTATCTGTTTATATCCACATTTTTCTCGATTTTTGTATGACTTTATATACACATTTTTGTTTCATCTTATATAGAAGCTATCGGTGCCTTTAAACCCATCGTTTTCTATTTGTGTATTTCTTATTGTCCACAATACATAAAAAACGTGTAGTGGATATTATACACATTTTCACTACACGTCTTCTTATATCGTTGCCTCTGCGCTTTTTGGCTGTTCTTTTCTTGTGTATATATATAGTACACATCTTAACAAAAACGTGTACTACATATATTACACGACTTGCATCCGCTTTCCTTAAAGCTCTATTTCCTCTTCAGACGATGCGGTTTTCTTCCTTGAATGTCCGGCTTTCTTTGAGACATCCTTTTCATTCTGGACATTCTTCTTTTCAATGCACTCTGATACCTGTACTTCCTTCAGTCTCTCAACCAGGGCATGAAGGTCATCCTTTGTCATCTCAACTCCTCGCGGCGAACCGGCAATTCCTTCCCTTCCACCTGCTTCAGGTCCCCAGAGCTCCTGCACGATTTCTCTTGCATCAAGCTGTTTGCCGCCATCTTCAAATGCAAGGGTAATTGATTTAAATTTCTCGTTATAAGTAACAGTTGCAGGAACAATTACATCCTGCTTCGGCGAATAGTATGAAGCTGCACAGAACACTCCGTTTGAATCGAACACTCTCATGTTCTTATCCTCGTATATCAGCTGCTCTTCAACTGCAGCTTCCCTTGCCTGCGCCCATTCCCTTCCATCTGCTATAAGCATGTCATGTTCAGGAGCGTCGATATCCAAAATGTCATTTATCACTCCATATGCATCTTCAACCTGTTTTGTTACATCGACAGTTTCACTGTAACGTTCTCCGGCATGATTGTAGTTATAAGCATAATACGCATTAAGCTTATCCTGAATATCCTTATCAAGCTCATGGATATGGTGTGCGCCTTTTACATCAATCATTTCAGCTGCTTCCCAGAATCTGTAATCTTCCGGCTTTCTTCCCTGTAAAGCATATATTCCACCAAGGGTATCAAGGTCAATATGCGATACAACAACAGTAGCAAATGGTGGAAGCTCAGGAACATCCTGTGTATTACATGGAGCAGGATTGTTCGAACGAGGACCATGATGGGCAAGTGTCACCATTGTTCCTTCAAGGCACTCATCGCCATATTCAGCTTCGACAGTTGCTTCTGCCTTTATGTTTTTAGCTATATCGTATGATGGCGCAAGGATGACTCTCTGGTCTTCACATATGGCCTTAGAAAGGTATCCATTTTTGCCAATAACCTTGTATGAGTAAGAATAATTATTATTCTGCTGGTTCTGATAATCGTTTAGCTGTCTTTCCTTTATTAAATCTATGGCTTCTGTTTCTGTACGACAGAATTTAAAAGCATCTGTTTCTGAGTAATAATTTTCAATAGCTTTATGCGTTGTCATATAAACCATTACTCCTATTGAATCTTTCTTAACCTCATTGAACATTGCATCGCGCATCTCTTCCGGAGACATTCCTGAATTAATAATATCATTTATTTTGTCTGTTGATATACCATTACGAAGTCCATTCATCGCTGCATATATTTGATTTGTGCTAAGCTCCGGTTTTGCATACATACCGACCTGCTCCATTGAAAGGCCACTTCTTAAAGCATCTTTAAGTTCTTCCATCTGAAGAACACCAAGCTCTGGTTTTGCATATGTACCAACCTGCTCAATTGAAAGTTTGTATTCGTCTAATCCGTTTTCAATTTCCCACATTTGATTTGGATCAAATTCTGGTTTTGCATATGCTTTTACCTGTTCCATTGAAAGCTTATTTCTAAAGCCGTCTTCAATTAATCTCATCTGGTTAGAATTAAATTCTGGTTTTGCATATACACTTACCTGCTCCATTGAAAGGCCGTTCTTAAATCCTCTGCAAATTTGATTCATCTGATAGTCATAAAATTCTGGTTTTGCATACATACTAATCTGTTCAATTGAGAGGCCCTTTTTAAATCCACTTTCAATTTCACTCATCTGAACACAAGTAAACTCTGGTTTTGCGTATACACTGACTTGTTCTATCGAAAGACCTTCATTAAACCCGCATCTAATTTCACGCATCTGGTATTCATTAAACTCCGGCTTTGCATACACACCGACCTGTTCTACTGAAAGGCCACTCTCAAATCCTGTGCGAATTTGCTCCATCTGAAATCCGTCAAATTCCGGTTTTGTATATACGCTGACCTGTTCTATTGACAGGCCACTTTCAAATCCCTTTCTTATTTCCCACATTTGATTTTCGTCAAGCTCTGGTTTAGCGTACCTGTTAATCTGCTCAACCGATAAACCCGCATTGAAACCATCAAGAATCTCATCAATTTTCCAACCAGCGAATTTTGGATTAGCTAAAACTTTAGCCTGTTCAACTGAATATCCACTTTCAAGACAACGTCGAATAATGTCCATTCGTTTAGCACTTAATTCTGGTTTTGCATATACACTGACCTGTTCAACAGAAAGACCTGCGTTAAAGCCATCTTTGATTTTTTCTTTCTGTTCTTCGTTAAATTCCGGCTTTGCATACATGCGAACCTGCTCCATTGAAAAGCCTTCTTCAAGTCCGTCTCTGATTTCATGTATCTGATAACTGTCAAGCTCTGGCTTTGCATACATGCTTACCTGCTCTTCTGAAAGACCATTTATAAAACCACGTGCGATTTCACGCATTTGAATATCATTGAATTCCGGTTTTGCATATACACCGACCTGCTTCATCGAAAGACCGTTTTCAAATCCAATTCTTACCGCGCACATTTGAGCCGCGTGAAACTCCGGCTTTGCGCATACATTGACCTGTTCTAACGAAAGTCCATTTATAAAGCCATACCTAATTTCTCGCATCTGCTCACTGCTAAACTCCGGTCTTGCGTACACACTGACCTGTTCCATCGAAATCTCATTTATATCAAATCCCATGCTTATTTCCATCATTTGATTACTGTCAAACTCCGGTTTTGCATACATACCAACCTGCTTCATCGAAAAACCCCTTCCTAATCCTATTTCGATGATGGACATCTGATTTTCATCAAACTCCGGCTTTGCATACACGCTGACCTGCTCCATTGACAGACCATTTATAAAGCCATGCCTGATTTTTTGCATCTGCTCACTACTAAACTCCGGTCTTGCGTACATACTTACCTGCTCCACTGAAAGGCCTTTTTTGAACCCATCTCTGATTTCCCGCATTTGATTTTGATCAAATTCTGGTTTTGCATACATATTGATTTGTTCTGCCGAAAGATGATTTTCATATCCTTTTCTTATTTCATGCATCTGGCTTATACCGAATTCCGGCTTTGCATATACATTAGCCTGTTCAATTGAAAGTTTGTACTCATCTAATCCGTTTTTAATCTGCCACATTTGATTTCCATTAAATTCTGGTTTTGCATATACACTTACCTGCTCCATTGAAAGGCCGTTCTTAAATCCGTTTTTGATTACACTCATCTGATGGCTATCAAACTCCGGTTTTGCATACACACTTACCTGCTCTATTGACAGACCATTTTTTAAACCGTTTTTAATTTCCTCTTTCTGAAAAGAATTAAATTCCGGCTTTGCGTACATGCTAACCTGCTCGGCTGAAAATCCTTCTTCAAATCCATCTTTGATTTCGTGGATTAAATCTTCACTAAGTTCTGGTTTTGCAAACATATTGATTTTTTCGATTGAATAATCTCTGTTGAGTGCAATTCCAATTTCTTCCACCTGCACATCGCTGAACTCTGGATTTATATACGGATTAATCTGTTCCATTGAAAGACCTCTCTGAAGTCCATTTTTAATCACTTCCATTCGATGATTGTCGATTTCAGGTTTTGCATATAAGTTAACCTGTTCCATTGAGAGATTGTTGATAAATCCAGATATAATAACGTTCATCTGTCCAGTATTAAATTCTGGCTTTGCGTATACAGCAATCTGCTCCGTCGAAAGGCCATATTCAAGTCCATCTCTAATTTCCCACATTTGAACATTGTCAAGCTCTGGTTTTGCACACATAATAACCTGCTCGATTGAAAGTCCACTTCTTAATGCGTCTTTGAGTACTTTCATCTGACTACTGCTAAATTCCGGTTTTGCATATACACTAACCTGTTCCATTGAAAGACCGTTTATAAGACCATTCTCGATTTCATTCATCTGCCACTGGTCAAAGTCAGATTTTGCATACACACCGACCTGTTCAATTGAAAGATTGTTTTCAAATCCATTTTTGATTACTGCCATTTGACTACTGTTAAATTCCGGTTTTGCATATACGCTGACCTGCTCCATTGAAAGGCCTTTTTTGAACCCGTTTTTGAACCCGTCTCTGATTTCCCGCATTTGATTTTGATCAAGCTCTGGCTTTGCATACATGCTAACCTGCTCAATTGAAAGGCCATTTATAAAGCCGTCTTCAATTAATTTCATCTGGTTAGAATTAAATTCTGGCTTTGCATATACATTGACCTGCTCAGCTGAAAGACCGACTCTATACCCTTCCCCAATTCTATACATTTGAAAATTATCGAATTTTGGGTTTGCATACGAACTAACCTGCTCCATTGACAGACCATTTTTAAATCCGTTTACAATTACAGCCATCTGTTTTATATCAAATTCTGGCTTTGCATATACACTGATCTGTTCCATTGAAAGACCTTTTTTGAACCCGTCTCTGATTTCCCGCATTTGATTTTGATCAAATTCCGGCTTTGCATACACGCTGACCTGCTCTTCTGAAAGTTCGTTTTCGAAGCCATTCTTAATCTCATTCATCTGATCTTCAGTAAAGTCTTTATATTTCTCTTTCTGTTCTGGTGTGAATTTGTTCATTTATTGCCCTCCTTAAAAGATTCCGCCACACGACTGCCGTGCGGTCTATCATAAGTATGTTAGAAAGAAAAATATCCAAAAGCATGTTTATATGGAAAGCTATCCGCCAGCGCAAAATCTGACATACTTTCCATATAAGAAGAAAATAGGAGGATATACATGTTTAATTTATTTAAGAAAAGATCAGAAAAACCGGTGCTTCCCGCAGGAAAAATGATGTCAAGGGATGACATTATTGCGTTTCTCAAGACTTCTCCTAAAAAGTTTCTCGAATTCGAGGAGTTCTACAAAACAGAGATACTGCCACACGATGTGCCGTCAGATGCAGACACATTTCTTTTAAATGCAAAGCAGGCAGCGGCTTTTGGCAGAAAACCTGTTTCAGACGCTGACCTGTCAGAACTTGAAGACCGCATAGTATCAGAGCTTTATGCGCTTACAGAAATCAACGTGTACAGCGGGCATGGTCTTGTAAATATGACAAAGAAGGCTGACGGCATTACACCCGACTGCAGCCCCGTTACGCTTCACGAGGTTATGGCGGTACCTGAAATTGTCCGGCCTGACCTTACCGGAAGACTCATGCACCGCTATGTTAATGGCAGTTCTGGAGAGGCATCGCTTGCACTTCTTTTAAAAATCAAAGCGACAAAGGATAAAAACCTTAAAAGGCAGATGTATCATTGCTTCAGACAGGGACTTGAGATTGCCGATGTCGATGCCCTGCAGTATGCCATTATTAACACAAACGCAAATTCAATAGGGCACTGGCTTCCGGCGCTTGCCACAGCAAATGCAGACAAAGATTTTTTCAAAATCCCAAAGACCACTTATGTGAAGCTGCCAGTTACAATGCTTGAGCTCACGAAAACCGATTATATGTCTCTGACCCAGACTACAAAAAATATTGTGGACAAATGGGCCATGCGCGCATTTTCTCTTGATGAGTCAAAGGATTATTTCGTAAAGAATGGCGTATATTCAAACAAGTTCGACTTCAGAAACTGCCATGTATGCGGTGAAAAGGAAGTGAAAGAGCTTGGAGAGTACCTGCTCTTCATCCACTTTGCAGCCTGCCAGATGGCTTCGCCACTTAACTGCCCATGCATATACGGACCCGGCACAACGACTGAATGGGTGGTACGTGAGTTTATCCCTGACAAGGAAAACTGTCCTGTTATTTACAAGGGCCTGCCTCTTCACACTGAATACCGGGTATTCATTGACTGCGACACTGACCGCATTCTTGGAATCCACCCATACTGGGATCCGGAAGTAATGGAGAAGCGCTTCGATGAGCACAGGGATGACCATGACGAACATGATGCTATTGCATACAGGGCTTATGAAAACACGCTCATGGAAAAATACGAGAAGAACAAAGACCTTGTGAGCGGAAAAACAGCTGAGCTTCTGCCCGACCTTAATCTTAAGGGGCAGTGGTCTCTTGACGTGCTGCAGAATGGTGACGACTTCTGGCTTATCGACATGGCACTTGCCGAACAGTCTGCCGGATACCTAAAAACCGTAAAGCTGGCTGACAGGAGACCCTCAAAGGAAAACTGGATTCCTGAAATTTAGACACCAAAAAAAGAGACCGTGACTGGTCTCTTTTTCGTATACCTTTTTGTTTTTCCGTATGCGAATACAACACTGCCCTAGTCTCTCCAGTCCTGCCTTCCCTTTAAAACTTCCCGTGTATAATTCTTTATTTCTTTAAGTGTAAAATTGTCTATTGCCATCTGTCTCAACAGTCTTCTGTTTTTTCCTGATATTCCTTTTACTCCCGCATCTTTTAGAAATTTTATCAGTTCCTCTTTCCAAAGCAGCTCCAGCAGCGACTCTGCTTCTACGTTCTTATTTTCTTTAGCTGCGCGTCTCATTTTGATTTTGCAGCCGCTGTCATCTTTACATACAACATACACACCCCAGTAGTCTGGAATATATTTTTCGATATCATCCTTAAACTTTTCTCCTACTACTATTGAAATCGCATCGAATGTTTTATCGTAACACTTTTGCTGCAGCGCAAGGCGTTTTAAAGTATCCGCATCGCTCTTGATTTCATATCCGCACAATCTGTCGTTTGCAACTGCTACATCAACTCTTGCATCTCCATCGCATACAGCCAGCTCCTCTATAACCCTGTAATCACAGGTGTTGGCTCTATTCAATTCGTTAATTAATACTGCACGCATATCATTATCTTTCAACATGTCAGAATCTCCTTAAGTATTTTACCATCGTCTTTTTCAAAAAGAATATCAGAAATAATTTCATGTTTCTAACGTAGCATATAACGGCGGTGCTGCTCTTCATGGCTTCGCATGCGGTATGTCTCTCCGTTCTTCTGCGCATCTGAGACGGCAAATCCCATTTCGGCATATACCCTGTCCTGCACGCTGCGCAGTATTCTGTATGCTTCGTCCGCATCGGCAAGGTTTTTCATGAATGTAAAATCATCGTCATATCCTCCCTGCCAGCATTTTTTCTTCGTAACCAGCTCGATCTGCTTTGTCTGGCAGATGCCTGAAAACGCTGTCTCAGCCAGGTTTATATATATGATTTTTTTCATTTCAATTTTTGTTGTTTTAAGACATTTTATATAGACACCCCTATCAGTAATGATGTATTTCGTCAGCAACGCCTCAGTGGCAAAACCTAAAAACACCATCACATATATCGCAGCAGGCGCCAGATACAGACACAGCATGAACACTGAAAATTCTGCATCCACTCCTTTTTCAAGATTTTCCCATGTTTCAGCCAGATTATTTCTGTTCACGAACAGCCATACAGCTGCAGCTAACAGGAAAAAGTTTATAATCGCACTCATAAGAGCGGCTTTCATATTCTGTCTTCCTGTCCACAATATTTTTTCTCCATTCATCTGCATTTTCTCCTATACATTTCTAACAATTCCAAACACCACCAGTATCGTTACTACCACATACAGCAAGGTATTTTCCGTCCTGCTCCACACGCACCTTTTGTCAAAAAACCAGCATACATACATCTTTCCGATGAAATATCCGATAACCGGCTGAAGCAGATACAATGCCGGATTAGCAGCATATGCCTGCGCAAAATCAAGCTGCAGCTCCGCTACAAGCATATGTGTTATCCCGCATCCTGGGCATTTAAACTCAGTCAGCGTCCTGAACATGCATGGAACGGCAAAGAAAAAGCGGGCTGCCAGATAATAGGCAAAGCCCGCTGCCAGTACCATGGCGCTTATTCCCAGTTTCTTAAGCTTCTGTAGCATGCTCATTAACTGCACTCTGCATGATGCAGTAGTTTACGATTCCAAGACCGATAGCCTGAAGAATGATAAACAGGACGGTATGCGACTTGTCTGCGCTGAGCCTGTCCATCTTGCATCCCATCTTGTATGCCCAGAACCATCCGTAGATTCCACAGGTGATGATAGTAAGAAGCAGAACCATGCCCCCTCCTGTCTGATAGCTGTCATCCGGAGTAAGTGCACACATGTCATTGTTGAGCTTCACGAGCCAGTAGAGGCCATAGATTCCACAAGTCAGCAGTGTAAATATCACTGCAAGTGCGATGTTTCGGTTTTTGATCATATTTTATCCTTTCCGGGCCTTTAAGAAGCCCCTTTTATTCTGCCGCACTGGCGGCTTCAACAGGTATTTATCTGTCTGATATAAGTATGATTTATTTTTTATAAAAATCTTGATATGTATTTTTCGGCTGTTTTTATGTCCTCCGTATTAATAATCTCTGCCTCTGCAGTAAATTCATATTCCGAATATACCGTCCAAAGCCTGTATTTCCCGTTTTTCGCTTTTGTGAATACTGCAGCATAGCGGACGCCGTTATCCGGACATTCAAATGTATATACTGCGCATTTATCATCTTTTATCTTGGATGCATGGCTGTATATATACGTTTTTGTTTCAATGCTCTTTAAGATCAGGTCTTTTTTCGTCTTTATCCATTTAAAATTACTCGGCAGCAGTTTCTTAAGCCCATTGAATGCTGAGTCTTTGGGTACTGCAAACTTTGGTGTCTGCATGCTTATGTCTTTATACTGCGCCTTTTCATACGCTTTCACAAAATCTTCAGCCGAGTCAAAATCCATGGTGGCTTTCTGTTTTGTGCGCATCATCATACTTATGTACTGATGCACAAATTCATCCACATCCGTTTTCATGTTATCTGCGCATCCATCAGGTACAAATTTCTTTGCAAATTCTTCCTTTATGTCATCTGCCATTCCTTTTATCCGCACATTGTATGAAGTCACCGCTGTCAGCACACTCTCTACGATGCTGTATGTTCTGTTTTTATTCTCCGTTATGTCTATTCCATACATGTCAATCATGTCATCCGGCGTAAGGTCTTTTAATGCAGTAAGGCTGTCCCTGTACTTTTCCTCAACCTTTGGCAGTGCAGTCATTATGATAAAACACAACCTTCTGTCATTTTTATTCCAATCAGCAAAACGCGCCTTCTGGTAATGCGCCTTTACCGCTTCATCATATGACATTGCGGCAGTAAGCTCATTCGCTGCAAGCTTCGGAAGACCTGACACAGCATAATCGTCAAGGCTTGGCAGTACATCTTTCCATGCGTTCTTTTTCATCTTAATGAACTGGTTTATGAAAAACATGAACATTTCTTTTATCGCAGGCGAGTCTGTAAAGGCAACGCCTAATTCCTGAAGCTGCATTGGTATCCATTTTTTATTCCGTTTTACATACATATTCATGTCGGCAGTTATGAGGTATTCCTTCACAGTCTGCGGGGTTTCGCGTGGACTTACATAGAAATCACTGCCTACCCCATTTGCTGCACGAAAACTTTTTTTTAAATGAAAGCCATTATAAAATGAAAATTCAAGGCGCACTCCGCTTAACGACATGTCATAGAGAACTTCTGTCACAGGCACGTATATTGTCATGGCTGTCGCTCCGTCAGCATATGCCCTTCCCATCTTTTCCCTCAGTCTGCAGAATTCCACATACGACTTCACATCGTCAATATCATAACAGTAAAGTGCATTGTCGCAGTGATATAACATCTTAAATCCTGCAGCTTTTTCAATGTTATCTGCTGCCTTTTTAAAGCCCTTCACAAAATTCCTTATATCGGGATATGTGCGCTCTATGATTCTAAGGCACACCTCGTTATAATTCCCTCTTTTTATGAGCTTTTCATTTAGTATGATGTTATCATGTGATATTCCGTATGTTTTGTATCTTTCTATTCTGTCAATAAATTTACTGCAATTTTTGAAATAACACCGGTCTCCGTCCAGGGCTTTTATGTAAATATCCAGATATATGCATATATCGTCCATTCCGCATCCTCTTTCTTTAGCATCATGCACAATGTCAGGAATGCGCCATTTGGACTGTCCAAGCCCCGGGACGTTCACCGTTCTTCTCACAATCAGGTCTATCTCGTCCCATGTAAGCTCCATCGCCGCAAGCTGCATTACCAGCCAGCGCATGTTGTACGTGCTTCCATATCTTTTTTCACATTCTGTTATGTACACCATTGCTGCATATGTTTTTTCAAAATTATCCGGTATGTATATTTCCTCGCATTCTTCCACGACATATATGAGCATGTCGGCGTGTTTTGCCAGATCAGCCTGATCTTTGATGTAAAAACGCATGAGCTTATACAGCTTCTTAAGTTCAGCAACATTGTATCTACTCAAGCCTTTTTCATCATCCTCGAATATTTTTACAAGTTCAGGTATAAAACCTTGATTTTTAGCCTTTTCCAGCAGTTTCTCTTGTTCTTTTAACATAAAAAATCCTCTTTTCTATCTATGATCTATATCTATATAGAGTATGATATTTTTATTCCGGCAACGGTCATATTTTTCGCTATTCGTACAGAAATGAAAATGTACGAATAGCTTTTTGCAGGAACAAAAATCATACTTTCCAGGATAAAACGGGAGGTGATGTCATGAGAAAAGAAGAGAAAAAGCTCTTTATGGCAGAAAAAGATGCGGCATCTGCATCAGGCTGCATAAAAAGGGAAACTGTCTGTATCATAAAAAGAAAATCTAACAGCAGTAGTATCTTCGGTCCGTATCCGTTCAGGATTAACATGAACGGCATGGAAGAATACAGAAAACAGTACGCTAAATGGGAAAAATACGATATAGCACTAATGGCCGCGACAGCAGCTGCCGCGGTAATAGCGGCCCTTATGCTTATCATTTCCACGTTGGCATTTCTGTTTTTCGTTAACAGCTCAATAAAAGCAGGCGGCATATGCCTGACACTGATGGTCCTGTCGGTTGTCATCCTTGAAGCTGCGAATTGCTGTTGCCTGCAGTCGGCGACGGATGCCAGAAAATCCTCTCTGCATGACGGAATGGAAGATTTTCTTAGCTTTCTGGGTGAAACCGATTCAGGGTATGTGGTATCTGTGAACAAAAAGCATACTGTATGCATTGCGTCGGGATACAAAAGTGTAACCATCCACAAGGTCAACATTGTATATGCAGGAAACAATGATGCAGGCATCTGGTTCTGCTACGCGCCCAAACAGAGAAGACCGGACGGATTTCTGCTGTGCCTGCCCAAGGGGCTTGAGGACTGCTGATGTATCCTGAAGAAAAAGAAAAAGCAGAGAGCAATGCGATTTTATATAGAAAGCCGTTTTCAGTATAAAATCTGTCATACTTATAATAGAGCTATGGAAAAAAGGAGAACTAAAAATGAAGTATTATTTATTCGATACCGCTCCGTGGGAGATATTTTACGATATTTCAGCCCGCACAGACGCTGAAGCCATCAGAAGTTTTGTTCATGCATACCCCGGAATATATTCCCACATGGAGAAATTCGACCAGAAGCTGCACAGGCCTGCAGGGCACACGTCGGCGATAAGCGACGGCAGCAGTCTGTATGTGATTCACACAAAAAACGGAGAGCTTGAACTCTGGCAGGCTGGAAACAGGGTTTCAGACATCACAGGATATATCATCCCCGGCGCGTATCATATAAGAAGAATAGGTACATTCATTCCGGATGAGCCGGATATTGCAGCAAAAAAAGGACATTCAGGAGAAAATTAGTAAATGCCACTTGTAAAAGAAAAATAGGAGAAAACTATGTCGAGAGGTAAAAGTGAGATAGAATTAAAAGTAGAAGAAATGAAGCTGCAAATAAAGGCAGATTTGGATGCATACATAAAAGGCTGTGTATCATTGCAGAAAAATGCTGTTAATTATGACAATATGGTACTTGAAAACGCAATTCAACAAATTGAACATCTCAAAAGAGAAGTTGACAGATTGATATAATATTTTTTTCGCATCACCTGAAGTGTCAGGATTCCACGAACTGAATCCCCTAAGCATTCCTGT